>ERZ807291.649-NODE-649-length-58807-cov-16.017974_pt1 | contig 58807 bp, 62 predicted proteins | sample MGYA00521257_ERZ807291 | MGnify/ENA primary metagenome ERZ807291 (study PRJEB31413, sample SAMN03169783) | marine metagenome | biome: Marine; feature: Water; material: Subsurface seawater | place: North Sea | collected 2011-04-28 | depth 1 m m ... | reverse complement strand
GGCTCATAAAGTGTTTCGCGACAGGACGCTAATATAGCACATCAGCATAAAAAATAAAACCTTTAAAACACAAATTAATTAACAAAAAAAAACCAATGTTGTTGAGAACATTGGCTTTCAATTTATTAGTTGATATTTTTTCTATACATTAAAAAGGAAATGCATGACATCGCCATCTTTGACGGTATAGTTTTTTCCCTCTACCCGCATTTTTCCCGCTTCTTTTACTTTTGCTTCGGATCCTAAACTTTCAAAATCTTCATAGGCAATAACTTCGGCTCGTATGAATCCTTTTTCAAAATCGGTATGGATCACCCCTGCTGCTTGGGGTGCAGTACTACCAATGTTGATGGTCCATGCGCGAACTTCTTTAACGCCCGCAGTAAAATACGTTTGAAGTGTTAATAGCTTATAAGCAGATCGAATGAGTTTGGCAGAACCCGGTTCGTCCAATCCTATATCTTGAAGAAATAGTTGACGTTCTTCAAAATCCTCTAATTCATTAATATCGGCTTCTGTTCCGACAGCAAGCACCAATACTTCTGCATTTTCATTGGCAACAGTTTCTTTTACTAAATCGACGTACGCATTTCCTGAAACAGCAGAGGCTTCATCGACATTACAGACATACATTACTGGTTTATCGGTAATAAATTGGAGTGGTTTTACGAATTCTAAATAATCATCTTCTGAAAACTCCAACGCACGAATCGAAATACCGGCTTCTAAATTATCTTTAATTTTTATTAAAACAACTTCTTCTTTTTGAGCCTCTTTATTGCCTGTTCTTGAAGCACGTTTTACTTTCTCTAGTTTTTTTTCTGTGGTCTCCAAATCTTTCAATTGGAGCTCCATATCAATGGTTTCTTTGTCTCTAATAGGATCAACCGTTTCATCTACATGTATGATGTTCGTATCGTCAAAACAACGCAATACATGAAGGATCGCATCCGTTTCACGGATATTTCCAAGAAATTGATTTCCAAGTCCTTCCCCTTTACTTGCCCCTTTTACAAGACCTGCAATATCCACAATCTCTACAGTTGCAGGGACGACACGCTCAGGAACAACGAGTTCCTCAAGTTTTGATAACCGTGGATCGGGAACGTTAACCACTCCTATATTAGGTTCAATGGTACAAAAAGGAAAATTTGCACTTTGCGCTTTTGCGTTTGATAAACAATTAAAAAGGGTCGATTTTCCAACATTTGGTAATCCAACAATACCTGCTTTCATTTCTTAAAAATTTGAATGCAAATGTAATTATTTAAATCAACATTCAATCCCTCCGTTTCAATTTCTTAAAATCTGAATTCTTTATTTATATTCTTGCTAATAGCTGTTTCTTATGCCTAATGACTATGTCCTCATTTTTAAATCTAATTTTACGACCGATAATTGAATTAAATTTTATTTATCTAACTTAAAATACAATTTACAAAACATTGTTATAAAATAAATTCAAATATACTTACCTTCTGTTGTAAGTTGTTTTAAGGTTTAAATAGTATCGGTTTTGTAAACTATACATGTATTTCTAAAAGAATTGTTAATTAAAATAAAGTATATTTGTTTAACTAATTTTTAAATAATTAACACAAATGAAAAATTATTACATTCTGTTGCTAGCGTTCGTTAGCATCAATTTTGCAACTGCTCAAAGCATTACTGGTAAGGTTTTGGGTACCGATGGCACGCCTATTACAGGGGTTAATGTCATTGAAAAAGGCACGAGTAATGGAGCAATCTCTGACTTTGATGGAAACTATCAAATTAACGCAGGCTCAAATGCTACTTTAGTATTTAGTTATGTTGGATTTGAAACGTTAGAAATTGCAGTTGGAAACCAATCTGTTGTAAATGCAACATTACAAGATGGATCTTCACTTGATGAAGTAATCCTAGTAGGTTCGCGTACAGCGCCTCGTAGTAATGCGAATTCACCACTTCCAGTGGATGTTCTACAAGCGAAAGAGCTTACTAGAACAGGTCAAGCGACCTTTGACAAAGCATTACAGTTTAGAATTCCATCATTTAACACGGTGCAAACACCAGTGAACGATGCGACTTCTTTATTAGATCCGTATGAAATCAGAAACATGGGACCTAGTAGAACGTTGATCCTTATTAATGGAAAACGTAAAAACGTGAGTGCATTACTGTACACACAAGATTCTCCAGGACGTGGTGAAACAGGAACAGATATCTCTGCAATTCCAATTGATGCAATTAAAAGCATACAGGTATTAAGAGATGGCGCATCTGCACAATATGGTTCTGATGCCATCGCAGGTGTAATCAATATTATCTTAAAAGATAATGCTAGTGAAGGTTCTGCAACTTTAAGAGCAGGAACGACTTCTGAAGGCGATGGCGACATGATCGGCGTAAGTATCAATAATGGATCTTCTATTGGTGACGATAAAGGGTATATTAATTATACGATTGACTTTTCTAAAGTTGGATTAGCAAACAGACCCGGTACTGTAAGTGCATTGGGAGAAGCTGATGGTGGAACTGGATTTGGAGCTAATATAGCAGATGTAAACGAATTCTTATCAAGAAAACCAGATGCAGGAAATATTAATGGATCTCCAGAAACCGTTGCTTCTAAATTCTTAATTAACGGTGGTTATGATTTATCTGATGAAGCAGAATTATATTTTAATGCTGCTTACGTATTTAAAAAAGTAAATAGTTTTGCAAATTACAGAACACCGTATTGGAAAGTTGCTACAGGCGATTTAGCTTATTTAACAGATTTATTTCCTTCTGATGAAGCAGGTGGATTTGACGGGTATGTTCCAACTTTCGAAGGGGTATTAAATGATTATAATGCAACTGTAGGAATTAGAAAAACGGTTAACGAATGGAATGTGGACGGAAGTATTACTTTTGGTGGTAACAAACAAACCTATAAAGTAAACAATTCTCATAACGCTAGTGAAGATTACCAAGCATTAAGCCCAACAAGTTTTGATCCGGGTGGAACTGCTTTTAGTCATGTCGTTGGAAATTTAGATGTCTCTAAACTTCTTTCTGATAAAGTTAGTATAGGTATGGGTGCAGAGTTTAGAAATGAAAACTTTGAAGTCATCGCAGGAAAAGTATCTTCTTATGAAGGTGGTGGATCGGATTCCTTTTCAGGAAATGATATTAAAAACTCGGGGATATTTAATAGATATAATTTAGGTGCATATTTCAGTTTAGATTATGTTGTATCTGAAGATTTTTTATTAAGCGGTACCATACGAAGTGAGAATTACTCTGATTTTGGAGACACGTTTGTTTACAAGCTTAGCTCTCGTTACAAATTATCAGACAAAATCACAATGAGAGGTTCTGTTTCTTCTGGATTTAGAGCGCCTAGCTTACACCAAATATATACTGAGAAATCTCAATATTCTTTTGCTGATGGTGGAGGAATTGATGTGGTTGGTTTAGTTAATAACGTATCTCCGAAAGCGAGAGAGTTAGGAATTCCTAAATTAACGCCAGAAAAATCAACAAACTTTACAGTTGGTTTGGGTGGTAAATTATCCAAAAACGTAAGCTTCACTGTTGATTACTATAAAATTGATGTTAAAGACCGTGTTATCTACACAAACCAAATTGGGAAAAATCAGTTTTTCATCAATGGTTTTGATACCACTACTTCTGGGATTGATTTTGTTTCAGGGATTTCAAATATTGAATTGGGAGCTGGTAAATTAGCATTAAACCTTTCTGGAAATTATACGATTGAAAACAAAAACACAGAAGATGTTCCTACAATTATTGTTGAAGGTGCAGAATATGATGTTCTTGACAGATCTAATTTAGCATTAATGTTTACTTCTAGACCAAAAACAAAATGGATCTTAGGCGCTAATTACGATTTAGATAAGTTTGGTGTTTCTTTAAACAACACGTATTTCGGTAAAACAACGTTCAAGCAAAAGTTTATGAGTGAGAACTTAAGAACTGAGTTTATACCTAAAGTAATTACAGATTTAGCAATCAATTTTAATGCGACTGATAAATTAACCATTGCTTTTAATGTAAATAACCTGTTTAACATATTACCTGAATGGGAATTTAAAGCAGAAAACATTGCTGGACAAGCAATTATTAATGACACAAGACTTACGTCTTCAGGGTTAACACAACTCCAGAACGAATCTAATGCCATTACGTTTAACCAACGTTATTCTCAAATGACATATGATGGTTCACACTTTAGCCAATTAGGAACCATGTTTAATTTATCTTTAAACTACAAGTTCTAGTCGATAGCTAAATAAATACAAATAAAAAGCCACGCAAATTGCGTGGCTTTTTTTATATAAAAATTATAAAATTATTCTGGATGCATAAAGCGTTGTTTTCCTAACAACACTTCTTCAGTTTCTACATGTGAGTCATCAGGCACACAGCAGTCCACAGGACACACCGCAGCACATTGAGGCTCTTCATGAAACCCAACACATTCTGTACACTTATCAGGTACAATATAATAGAGCTCGTCGCTAATGGGTGTTTGAGCGGCATCGGCATTCACTTCTTTTCCGTTTGTTAGCACCAAATCACCTTCTAGACTGGTTCCATCTTTGTAGCGCCAATCATCCGCACCTTCATAGATGGCAGTGTTTGGGCATTCGGGTTCACAAGCCCCACAATTGATACATTCGTCAGTTATAATAATCGCCATAGCTGTATTTTGAGTATATATTACTTAAATTTGCATGCAAAAATAACTCCAAAAAAGCGGTTACACAAATAATGGATCACAAAACAAGTACAATTACGGCATTAAATGAATTAGGGCGTTTTTTAAGTCAATTCTCAACAGAATCAACCAAAAAAAACGATTCTGTACGTTTCAACGATTTATTTTTTGATGGATTTTTGCATCAAATAAAAGTATCAAAAGAACATAACGGATGGTTTTCAACCTCAAATATGATGTTTGCCATTGAAAGTTGGGCAAAATTATTGCAAACAGAACCGTTAACTAATTGGGTGTCTAACTATACTTTTGAATCTGCTTCCCCAAAAAAAGTAGCCATCATTATGGCAGGAAATATTCCCCTTGTCGGATTTCATGATTTTTTATGTGCGTTGATTTGCAACCATAAAATTATCATCAAACAATCCTCCAATGACAAACATCTTTTACCGTTTTTAGTCCTTTATTTAACCAAAGTCGCTCCAGAACTTAAAGATAAGGTGTCTTTCTTAGAACAAAAACTAGAAGGATTTGATGCCGTAATTGCTACTGGTAGCAACAATACAGCGCGTTATTTTGAATACTATTTTAAGGACAAACCATCGATCATTCGGAAAAACAGAAATTCGTTAGCGATCTTAACTGGCGAAGAATCTAAAGAAGATTTAATGCAACTGTCCAATGATATTTTTCAATATTATGGTTTGGGCTGCCGAAGTGTCTCTAAACTGTTGGTTCCAAAAGACTATAACTTTGACGCCTTTTTTGAAGCGATGTATCACTGGCACCCGATTATCAATGGCGCAAAATATGCCAATAATTACGATTACAACAAAGCCGTTTATTTGATGAGTGAATTTAAAATGCTTGAAAATGGGTTTTTAATGATCAAGGAAGATCCTAGCTACGCCTCTCCTATCGCCACCCTTTTTTATGAACATTATGAAACCTTAGAATCGTTGTCCACTAAATTAAATGACGATGCCGATAAAATCCAGTGCATTGTTTCAAATAACTTATCAGCGCACCACCTTCCATTTGGAAGCACACAAACCCCGCAATTAGAAGATTATGCGGATGGCGTTGATACTGTTGAATTTTTGTTAAAAATATAACATAATATTAGCATTTTGATATTTAATTATCTTTAATAAATTCAGACCTTTACAGCTTCAAAAATTAACATTAATTTGCAACCATCACAGACATTATAATTCAAATGAAAAAACACAATTTTAGCGCAGGACCTTGTGTCCTCCCTCAAGAAGTTTTAGAAAAATCAGCCCAAGCAGTCCTAAGTTTTGATGATGGACTTTCATTAATTGAAATATCCCACCGTAGCAAAGCTTTTATTGATGTGATGGAAAATGCGAGCGCTCTGGCTCTCGAACTTTTAGGATTGGAAGGAAAAGGCTACAAAGCACTCTTTCTTCAAGGGGGTGCAAGCATGCAGTTTTTAGCAACCGCATTAAACTTATTAGAAAATCGTGCTGCCTATTTAAATACAGGAACTTGGAGCGATAAAGCAATTAAAGAGGCGAAGCTCTATGGAGACGTTCTTGAGGTCGCTTCTTCTAAGGAGGCGAATTTCAATTATATTCCCAAAGGTTATAAAGTGCCTTCGGATCTTGATTATTTCCATTGTACTTCAAACAATACCATTTTTGGAACGCAAATAAAAGAGTTTCCCAAATTAGAAGTTCCATTAGTTTGTGATATGAGTAGCGATATTTTTTCTCGAACCCTCGATTTTTCAAAATTTGATTTAATTTATGCGGGGGCTCAAAAAAACATGGGACCTGCAGGCACAACACTTGTGGTTGTTAAAGAAGCTATCCTTGGAAAAGTATCCCGAAAAATTCCATCCATGATGGATTATAAGGTACAGATTGATAAGGAGAGCATGTTCAATACACCGCCTGTATTCGCCGTTTACACGTCGATGCTTACACTTGAGTGGTTAAAAAGTCTTGGTGGAATTGAAGCCATTGAAAAAGAAAACTTTAAAAAGGCGCGTTTAATGTATTCTGAAATTGATTTAAACCCTTTATTTAAAGGTTTTGCTGCCACAGCAGATCGATCTACAATGAATGCCACATTTTCTTTGACAGATGATAAATTAAAAGACACTTTTGATGCCATGTGGAAAGAAGCTGGTATTAACGGCTTAAATGGCCATAGAAGTGTCGGAGGCTATAGAGCTTCCATGTACAACGCATTGCCATTAGAAAGCGTCGCAACCTTAGTAGACGTTATGAGTGAATTAGAACGAAAAGCATAAAAAAATGAAAATATTAGCAAATGACGGTATTTCACAAAGTGGAATAGACGATTTAACCGCTGCAGGATTTGAAGTCTTAACGACCACTGTAGCACAAGAACAATTAGAAAATTTCATCAACGCCGAAAACATCGTTGCACTTCTAGTTAGAAGCGCAACCACTGTAAGACAGGATCTTATTGATGCTTGTCCAGGTCTAAAAATCATTGGAAGAGGTGGTGTTGGAATGGATAATATTGATGTTGAGTACGCTCGTGAAAAAGGATTAAGTGTTATTAATACGCCAGCTGCTTCATCTGAGTCAGTTGCCGAATTGGTATTCGCTCATTTATTTTCTGGAGTTCGTTTCTTATACGACTCAAACAAAACCATGCCTTTAGAAGGAGAATCAAAATTTAAAAACCTAAAAAAAGCCTACGCAAAAGGAACTGAGTTACGGGGCAAAACTTTGGGAGTGATTGGCTTTGGTAGAATTGGTCAAGCCACCGCAAAAATGGCCTTAGGCTTAGGAATGAAAGTCATTGCTTTTGATCCATTTTTAGAAAAAACAACCCTTTCACTATCTTTTTATGATGGTCAAACTGTTGATTTTGAAATCAAAACAGTTTCTAAAGAAGCCGTTTTAAAAGAGTCAGATTTTATCACTTTACATGTGCCTGCTCAAAAAGATTTTGTAATTGGTAAACCAGAATTTGATCTTATGAAAGACGGAGCTGCTCTCGTCAATGCGGCCCGTGGAGGTGTCGTCAATGAAGTGGCACTTGTAGAAGCTCTAGATTCCAATAAATTATCATTTGCCGGATTAGATACCTTTGAAAACGAACCATCTCCAGCAGTTCAAATATTAATGAATCCAAAAATATCTTTAACACCACATATTGGTGCCGCTACCAACCAAGCGCAAGATCGAATTGGATCTGAATTAGCGTCTCAAATTATTTCAATACTGAAATAATTATCACCAAATATTACTGATTATTAAAACCTTAACATATTTGTTAAGGTTTTTTTTGTAGATTGACGCTTTAACCCCTTAAAAAATCTATTTACATGTCAGGAATTCTAGACCTACTAAACAGTGATATCGGAAAATCACTAATTAATGGCGTGTCCGGTCACACAGGACAATCAAAATCAAAAACTTCTAATTTACTTACCATGGCAATGCCCGTATTGATGCAAGCCATGAAACGAAATGCCAACTCGAGTGAAGGCGCTTCAGGAATTATGGGGGCGCTTCAAAAACACGATGGAAGTATCTTAGACAACCTTGGCGGCTTATTTTCTGGTGGAAACATTAATGCTGTTTCGGATGATGGCGGTAAAATCTTAGGGCATTTACTAGGAAATAAACAAAGTAACGTACAAAATGCTTTAAGTCAAAAATCTGGAATAGATGCCGGTTCAGTTGGACAGATTTTAAAAGTCGCAGCTCCTATTTTAATGGGAGTCCTAGGCAAACAACAACGTCAAAACAACGTCAACTCTTCTAGTGGAATACAAGGCCTTCTTGGAGGTTTGATTGGAAATAACGCCCCAGATAAAAATCAAAGTTTCTTAGAATCTATGCTCGATGCCGATGGGGATGGTTCTGTAATTGATGATGTAGCTGGAATGGTTCTTGGAGGCAAAAAGGGTAAAAGCGGCCTCGGTGGTTTACTAGGTGGACTGTTTGGTAAAAAGTAATTTTTTACCTTAAGATGTAGTATATTTGCTTCAAAATTTGAAGCATGAAGACATTTAAAGCAAGGTGGGAAATCAAACAAAATTGGCAACTATTGTTTCCAATTCTTGGGCTGTTTTCTCTCGGATATAGTTCATTTAAATTGGCTAAAACACTGCCTTTTGATGCGCTTTATATTACGATCCCTGCTTTTGTGGTTGTCTTTTATATCTTATTAAAAGTAGTGCTTTTTGCTATCAATAAAGTAGAATCTCGATGGGTTGTCAATCAACGTTGGGAACTCATCAGGATTTTTATTGTCTTTGCAATTACAGGATCCTCTTCTGTTGTTGTAGGGCGTCCCTTTATTCAATTGATTGGAATCACAAAAGAAAATTTACATCCCCTATTTTATTGGATTTTATTTGTAACGGTTAGCTTAATTTTTTATCAAATTTTATTGGTTTTATTAGGCTGGGTTTTTGGACAATTTCAGTTTTTCTGGAATTTTGAAAAGAAAATGATTCGCCGTTTTGGATTGGGAAAACTTTTAAATGAGTCCTAAACCCTTTTAAAATTTAATTGGACACTTCGCTTGAAACTTTAGGCGATTTATCAAAATAATAGGTGTAAACCCACATAATCGTAAATGTTGGAACCACATCTAATATCGGGAGGGCTTCTTCTATAAAAACGAGTATTCCCGCTATTTTTCCTTTTTTACCTTCATAAAGTTGGGTCATTAAATATCCCGACAATGGCGCCCATAAAATATCGAAAAACGGAAAAAGAAGAGAAACATAGCCTAACGCATCAAAGCATAGACTGAAAAATAATTTTGATGTTTTGGATTTGTTTTTTAGGTTCATTACAATCAGATTTGGGAGTGGATTTTATTTTAAAATTTCATTAAAATGAGTCGTTAGTTTTTTAATTTTTGGGTCAATTAAATACGTACAATACGGCTGTTCCCTGTTTAGATCGTAATAACTATCGTGATCGTCCTCGGCATCATAAAACACCTCCAAAGGCGAGAGTTCGGTGACAATTGGGTTTTCAAAAACCTTGGCAGCGTCGAGAGACTTCATGTACTGATTCGCCGTTTCATACTGCTCTGAATCTGTATAAAAAATAGCCGACCGGTATTGGGTCCCCACATCATTTGCTTGACGATTAAGTGTTGTTGGATCATGGGTTGCAAAAAAAACTTCCAATAACTCCACATACGAAATCAATGTTTCATCATAATCGAGTCGAATGCCTTCTGTATGGCCCGTACGACCTTGGCAAACTTCACGGTAAGCCGGATTTTTTATAAATCCGCCTGTATATCCAGATTTGACATCCTGAACTCCTATTAGGCGATTAAAAACCGCTTCGGTACACCAAAAACACCCTCCAGCAAATATAGCTCGTTTCATATCAAATTAATTTTGACTTCAAAGTTAGTAAACAAATAATTAAAATTAGCTCGAATTATTGCACATAAAAACTATAAAACTTAATTTCACACTATGATAATTGCGAAGCACATACATAAATATTACGATCAACTTCATGTTCTTAAAGGGGTTGATTTAGACATAAAAAAAGAGGAAATCGTATCGATTGTTGGCGCTTCAGGAGCTGGAAAAACGACCTTGCTACAGATCTTAGGAACCTTAGATTCTTATTCGAAACATTCAGACAGTCAATTGCAGATCAATGGCGTAGATATTACAACGCTTTCCGATACCTCTTTAGCAAAATTTAGAAATGAACAATTGGGCTTTATTTTTCAATTTCACCAGTTGTTACCTGAATTTACGGCTGTTGAAAATGTATGTATTCCTGCGTTTATAAAAGGAATTTCTCAAAAAGAAGCCATCCAAAAAGCAACTGAATTATTGCGTTTTTTAGGTTTAGAAGACCGTATCAATCATAAACCCAACGAACTCTCTGGCGGTGAACAACAACGCGTTGCCGTGGCCCGTGCATTAATTAATAACCCAGCGGTTGTTTTTGCAGATGAACCTTCGGGGAATTTAGACAGTGAATCGGCTGAACAACTCCATCAATTGTTTTTTAAGTTACGAGATCGTTTTGGACAAACCTTTGTCATCGTGACTCATAATCGTGAATTAGCAGAGATGGCCGATCGTAAAATCACCATGGTTGATGGTCTAGTAAAAACGGTCTAAGGTGCAACAACTAAACAATTCTGAACTTAAGGAATTTCTGGATGCTAAAGTCATTCAGTATAACAATCCTGATTTTATAAACTCCGATCCCCTTCAAATCCCACACCGCTATTCATTAAAAGAAGATATCGAAATTGCTGGCTTCCTAACGGCGACCATCGCTTGGGGCAACCGAAAAAGTATTATCAATAATGCCAAACAATTGATGGCTCTAATGGACGATGCCCCGTATGAATTTGTCATGCAGCATCAACCAAAAGACTTAGAAACCCTGACGCCATTTGTACATCGCACCTTTAATGGCTCCGATTGTATTCAGTTTATGAAAAGTCTCAAACATATCTATACACATCATAATGGTTTAGAAGGCATTTTTAATACATATGCGGAAGTCGATAGTTTACAACTGGCAATTCATCATTTAAAACACCATTTTTTTGAAATAGATCATCTCCAACGTACCCAAAAACACATTAGTGATCCCTTAAAAAAATCGGCTGCAAAACGAATTAATATGTTTTTGAGATGGATGGTACGTTCCAATGATACCAAAGTTGATTTTGGATTATGGACCCAGTTATCGCCTTCACAACTCTCCTGCCCTCTCGATGTTCATTCTGGAAATGTAGCACGTAAACTAGGGCTTCTAAAACGCACACAAAATGATGGAAAGGCCTTAGCACAACTAGACGAAGCTCTTCGTCAATTAGATCCTAAAGATCCTGTGAAATATGATTTTGCGTTATTTGGTTTGGGTGTTTTTGAGAAATTCTAGAAGGTAAACACTTTACCATCATCGGCCAACATCACGTCCTTAAATACGGTCTCAGCTTCTGTTTTAAAACCTTCAAGCCCACCATAACGGGTCGAATAATGACCTAAAATTAAGGTTTTAACATTTGCCTTCAACGCGATTGTAGCCGCTTGTTTGGCGGTCGAATGCTTGGTTCTTTCACACAAATGCTCATGCGCCTCCAAAAAGGTGGATTCATGATACAACACATCCACATCTTTTATCATTGGGACAATCGCTTCCTTATAAGCGGTATCGCTACAAAAAGCATAACTTTTAGGGTGATGTCCCTCAAAAGTGACGTCAGCATTAGAAATTAATTCGCCCTGTTCATTCAACACATCATCGCCTTGTTTGAGTTTTCTATAATACGCCTTGTCAATCTGAAGTTCTTCCGCTCTATCGATGTCTAACTTCCGCTCAAATGGTTTTTCTTTAAATAAAAATCCATTGGTATAGATACGGTGATCGAGAGGAACGGTGTGAACAGAGACTTTCTCATCTTCATAAATAAGTTCCGAAGATTTGGAAGACAGTACATGAAAAATCAATTTATAATTTGTCCATGAATCGGCGAGTTTCATTTGAAGTGTTATTAGCTCCTTTAACCCTTTTGGACCATATATATGTAAATCTGTTTCACGGGTGAGCAATCGAAAGGTGGAGATTAATCCGACCAATCCAAAATAATGATCGCCATGTAAATGGGAAATGAAAACATGTTTGATTTGATTGAACTTGATTTTATGGCGTCTTAATTCGACTTGTGTTCCTTCGCCACAATCAATTAAAAATAGATGCCCTCGCATCTCCAAAACCTGAGAGGTAGTATGTGCTATAATTCGGGGGGTTGCACTGTAACAACCAAGAATAGAAAGTTTCAAAAGCGTTGGTTTTAAATTCCTAAATCGCGAGATAAAAGGTCCATTTCTATAAAATCATAGGCCTCTTGAAGGGTTGGAACAATGATAAAATCATCTTCGAAATCATTTTGATTTAAGTGTGGACTAACAATCACAAAAGAATGATTTAAAAGACGATGTTTTTTTGAAATAGCGATTAATAAGTCTAACGGTCCTGTAGAAGTATCGTTCAAATTTAAAACAATATCATCCACTTTAAAACGTTCGTAAAGCAGCGAGAATTTCGTTGAAAATTCTGTCAAACTTGTCTTCTTTTGGGTAATAACGGCGATCGAATTGTGGTGTTCAATAATCATAATTTTACTTGATTTTTAGAGCTAAGAGATAAATCACAGCCATTCGAATGGCGACCCCATTTTCTACCTGATTAAGAATTATTGATTGGTTAGAATCAGCGACTTCGCTGGTGATTTCTACACCTCTATTAATGGGTCCTGGGTGCATGATAGAAATTTCTTTATCCAACGATTCTAACAGATTTTTAGTCACGCCGTACTGTTGTGTATATTCTCTTGTGGATGGAAAGTAACTAATTTCCATACGTTCATTTTGGACGCGCAACATATTAGCCACATCACACCATTTTAATGCTTTTTGTAAGTTTGTTTCTACTTTAACTCCTAGTTTGTCAATGTACTTTGGAATGAGTGTTTTTGGCCCGCAAACCATCACTTCAGCCCCTTGTAATTGTAGAGCAAATATATTTGACAAGGCAACTCTACTGTGTAATATATCGCCAACAATGACTACTTTTTTTCCTTTTACTTCCCCATATTTTTCACGAATCGAATAGGTATCTAAAAGAGCTTGTGTTGGATGTTCGTGGGTTCCGTCGCCTGCATTGATTATTTGTGCATCAACATGTTTCGATAAAAATGCAGCTGCCCCTGGATTTGGATGCCGCATGACAACCATATCAACTTTCATCGACAGAATATTATTAACGGTATCAATAAGCGTTTCCCCCTTGTGAACCGATGATTGCCCTGAAGAGAAGTTAATTACATCGGCAGACAGTCGTTTTTGAGCTAACTCAAAAGATAATTTGGTGCGCGTTGAATTTTCAAAAAAAAGATTGGCGATTGTTATATCTCTAAGCGAGGGTACTTTTTTTATGGGACGATTGATCACTTCTTTAAAATGATCGGCAGTTTCAAAAATAAGGTTAACATCGTCATTGTTGAGATATTTTATTCCTAATAAATGATCTACACTCAGTTCGCTCATGGTCTAATTATTTATTAAATAAACGGTGTCTTCACCGCTGGTTTCTTTCCAGTTTACCAACACTTTTTCGTCATTAATAGCATCGACTTGTCGGCCTCTATAATCGGGCTGAATGGGTAAATGTCGACTAAAACGACGGTCTATAAGGGTTAAAAGTTCAATCTCACTCGGACGACCAAAGGATTGAATGGCTGTCAAAGCAGCACGAATGCTTCTACCTGTGTACAAAACATCATCAATAAAAACAACGCGTTTATTCTCAATCAAAAAATCTATTTCGGTTGAATTTGCTTCGAGTACTTTAGCCGATCGTCTAAAATCATCTCTGTAAAAAGTAATGTCTAAAAGTCCTAATTTGACATCAGAAATGTGATACTCTTCTACTAATAATTGCTTGATACGATGTGCTAAGTAAATTCCTCTTGGTTGAAGGCCTATTAAAACGGTTTCAGAAAAATCGGTATGTTTTTCAATGAGTTGACAAGCCAATCGATGTAGAATGATGTTTACTTCTTTGTTGTTAAGTAAAACTTTTTGACTCATAGTGGTTCAACGTATTCGAAGTACAAAGGTAATGAAAAAATTAAAATAACATCACGGCTTCTTCATTTAATGACATCTAGCCCATTCAGTGCAGTCCGCTATTTTAAAAACGAAATACTGAAAGGATAATTCGGCATAAGACCATGACTTGCTTTGATGGCATTTTTAATAGGATAAACAATCGATGCAATTAAAATCAAAATCAGCCCTATGATACCGACTCCAATAAACACTAAAGGGACACAAATTAAACTGTAAATTAATAAACTAAATTGAAAGTTAAGAATGTTTTTTCCATGGGCATCTAAGTCTTTGATGGCTTCCTTTTTGGTCATCCAAAGATAAAGCGGGATAAGGATACTTCCAAAACTTAAAGCTAAAGTAACAAGTTGAGAAAGATGCATCAGCACAATGGTTTGATTGTCTTGTTTCATGATAAATAGGTTTAATTATTAGACGTCTAAATACCTGATTTGTTACAAATTAAGAATTGAATTCCTTAAAAATAATCACCGCAGCCATGACGATCATAAAGCGTGCAAAATTGGTTTTTAAGGTCGATTCTTGAACGAAATTTGAAAAATAGGTTCCAACAAAAATACCTAAAACTGAGAGTGCTGTAAAAAGACTCAAAAATCGCCATTCAATTTGTAATAAGGATAAATCGGCAGTAAATCCAATAAGGGAATTAAATGTAATAATGATTAATGAGGTTGCAACCGCTTGTTTGATTGATAATTTGGCAAACAACACCAAGGCCGGTACTATAATAAATCCGCCACCAGCCCCTACTAAACCTGTGAGAAGCCCAACCCCCAATCCAATAATTAGTAAAAACAGATCCTTTCTTTTAGAATCTGATTTAGAGGAGGCTGCAGTCCTAGGTTTTTTTATCATAAAAACAGAGGACAAAATAATAATAAGGCTAAAAAATAACATCAATGCCATTTCTTTGGTAATGGTAAAACCTCCCATTGACATTATAACATCAGGGAGGTTTGGAATTATAAACCGTCGGGTAAGAAATACCGACACTAATGCCGGCAGTGTAAATATGAAGGCTGTTTTATATTCAATTAATTTTTTTCTAATATTAATAAGCGTCCCAATGGCCGCCGAAAATCCAACCACAAACATGGAATAACTCGTGGCTAATATGGGGTTTAATTGAAATAAATACACAAATATAGGCACGGCTAAAATAGAACCACCGCCGCCAAAAAGACCAATTATAATCCCGGTTAAAAAGGCCCCAAAAAACCCGATCAATTCTAAATAATTCATGTTGACGAATTTAAGGCATTATAAAGTACTTCGATGGGATGAAGTGCTGTTTTTTGAACACCATCTTTAATTTGATGCCTGCAACTTGTTCCTGATGCCGACACGATCGCTGTTGTTTCTATGGTTCGCAGTGCAGGATATAAACGGTCCTCTCCTATCTGTTGACTTAGCTCATAATGTTCGTTTTCATATCCAAATGAACCTGCCATACCACAACAACCAGAATCGATTGAATGCACTTTGAAATTCTTGGGAATACTTAAAATAGTCACTGCATGCACATTAGAGGACATTGCTTTCTGATGGCAGTGCCCATGGTAATAAACGGTTTTGGGTGTTGTTGTGAAATTTGAAACATCAATCTTATTAAGGGTCATTTCATTGGATAGAAATTCTTCAATAGTAAGTACATTTTTGGCTAGAGTTTCAGAAGAAGCCTTTAAGTCTGACTCCACTAAATTCGGATACTCATCTCGAAACCCTAAAATGGCAGAGGGCTCAATACCTACCAATGGCGTTTCTTTTGTAATCAATGAACTAAAAATGTGTATATTTTCGGTCGCAATGGCTTTTGCTTCCTTTAAAAATCCTTTTGAAATATAGGCTCGAGCACTCTCTAGATGATTTGGCATGAACACTTTGTAACCCAATGCATTTAATAGTTTGACCGATTTTTTACCAATTTCAAGATCGTAATGATTGGTATATTCATCACAAAACAAATACACTTTTTTTAAATAGTTCCCCTGCTGAAAGCCCTCAAACCACTGTCTAAAAGTGGTGGTGTGTAATTGAGGAAGCGATCGTTTTGGGTGGATTCCAATGAAGGTTTTGAACCAAGAATTGTTTCCGAAAAAATTATAGACCCCTGCAAATCGATGCGCTACAGCATTGATTTTGGCATTATGAGCAATGAGTTTTGTTCGGAGAGACACTGGATTTGATTTGTTATATTGATACAAGAATTCAGCTTTCAAGGTGGCCATATCAACATTGGAGGGGCATTCTGATTGACACGCTTTGCATGACACACAGAGGTCCATTGCTTCTTTAATCTCGGGATGATCAAATGGATTGTCTTTGGTGTTTTGAGTTAAAAACTCTCTTAATACATTGGCACGACCCCGTGTCGAATCCTTTTCATCTAAAGTCGCCCGATAACTTGGACACATGGTACCGCCTGCAAAACTTAATTTTCGACAATCGCCGGAACCATTACATTTTTCGACGGTGGATAAGATACCCCCCGTGGATTCAAAATTATAAAGTGTCTCTATTTTAGAAGTTTTTTGATCTGCTTCGTATCGTAATGAACTGTCCATAGGAACCGCATCAACTATTTTCCCTGGATTGAAGCGCGAAAACGGATCCCAAGTCGATTTAATTCGTTTGAGGAGTTGGTAGTTTTCTTCGCCTAAAACCAACGGAATAAATTCCGACCGGACACGCCCATCACCATGTTCGCCACTGAGGGCACCCCGATACGATTTGACTAATTTTGCAGAGGCTTCACTGATGGTACGAAACAATGCGACATCGGTCGATGTTTTTAAATTTAAGATCGGCCGAAGGTGTAATTCCCCCGCCCCAGCATGGGCATAATACACTGCTTTTTGATCGTAGGATTTCATAAGCGCAGTAAATGCTTCAATATAGAGAGGCAAATCTTCAATGGCCACCGCTGTATCTTCAATACAAGCAACCGCTTTGGCATCGCCCGGAATATTTGCCAAAAGACCCAACCCCGCTTTTCTTAAATCCCAAACGTTATCACATGCATCGCCTTCCACCAAAGGATACGCATAGCCTAAATTTAAATCTTTGAGCCGTTGCTCTAGCAGTGCTGCTTGTTCTTTTGCAGCTTCTAACGTATCGCCCCTAAACTCTACCATTAAAATAGCTTCGGGATCGCCTTCTACAAAAAATCGATTTTTTTGCTGGGTACTATTATCTTTTGTACAATCCAAAATAGTTTTATCCATCAATTCACATGCAGACGGTGCCTGTTTCATAGCAACCAAAGTCGCTTGAAGACTCTCGTTAATGGAATTAAAATGAGCATTTAAAACCACTTGAAATGGTTTTGGCAACGGTACAATTTGAAGTTTTAATTCTGTAATAAACGCTAAAGTTCCTTCGGAACCACATACTAATTTCGAGAAATTAAAGGCTTCTCCAGACGCGTTGAAGGGACTGCTATGCATGAGCGCATCCACAGCATAGCCCGTATTTCTTCGGCTAATGGTCGCTTTTGGATAGCCCGCTTCTATTTGATCTCGAATCATGGGATTATCCAACTCCGAAAATAGCTGTTTATATAAAGAGGCTTCTAAAGTATCGCCTTTTGTTTTTGATTTAAATTCTTCTTTGGATAGTGCTGAAAAGGTGACTTCACTCCCATCACTCAAAAGTGCTTTGATCGCAAGGGTATGATCGCGAGTCGAACCATATTCAATAGAAGTAGACCCACAAGAATTATTTCCAACCATGCCTCCCATCGTGCAACGATTGGCAGTCGAAGTGTTGGGACCAAAAAAGAAACCATAGGGTTTTAAAAATGTATTTAAATGATCACGAACCACGCCTGGCTGCACACGCACCCATTGTTCTTGCGTATTAATTTCCAAAATATCATTTAGATACTTAGATACATCAACCACAATGCCATCGCCCACACATTGGCCTGCTAAAGAAGTGCCTGCCGCACGCGGAATAATTGAGAGCGCATTTGAATTCGCAAATTCAATCAACCGTTTAATATCCGTCGTTGTTTTTGGAATGGCCACCGCATAGGGCAATTCTCGATACACAGAGGCATCTGTAGCATACAAGGTTTTTACAAGATCACTGTCGTAAAGTTCGCCTGAAAGCTGTTGTTTTAAAGTTGTTAGATGTGTTTGCAATACATTTAATTATATAAAGTTTAAAGGTATAAAAAATTGAGCTTGTTATTTTGATTCATGGATTTTAAATTGATTCGAAAAAATTTGGAACATTTTTTGAAAGGATAAGAACAATCAAATTAATATATTTACAATCTAAGATATGCCAATACGCTTTATGAATCGATATTTGATACTTTTACTGCTCGTTGTCGGAATGCAAAATACTGCGTTTTCCCAGTTAGAGACGACTCAAGAAACGTTTCGAATCAAAGCCTTAGCCTTAGAGAAAAATGAAGCCTCTGAGCAATATCCATTAACGGTATCCCCAATTATGGGATTAACAGATAAAGGGGTGACCATTACCATGGGAATCAAGCCGATTGATGGGTTTGCAAAAAAGAAATATGGAATTACCGAAACCCGAGATGTGGTCGATCCTACTTGGGAAATTAAACAACAGTTTAATGAAAACCGAAAAAATGTATCTAAGTTTGATCGGGATTATTATTTAGGAGATATTAAAACGACTTCCAAATACATTCGCATCTTGTGTCGAGATCATGAGTATGAAGACGGCGATCGTATAAAATTAATACTTAACAAAGCCATTGTTCACCCTAATATTACCCTAAGAAATTCAGCTTACATTATTGAAGTTGAATTAAAAGTAGGCCTCAATACAATTGAATTTTATGCGCTTAATGAAGGGAGCTCGAGTCCAAATACGGCTCAACTAAAGGTTTATAATGAAAATGACAGCATTATTGGTTCTGGGGAATGGTTATTAACAACGGGTTATAAGGCCAGTTTGATCGTACTTAGAGAGTAAGATCGTTTTAGTATCGCTTTGATTCGTGTTAAAATTCCGCAAACAAAAAACCAACGCCATAAAAAAACCCTCCATTTAGGAAGGTTTTAAACGTAAAAATTTAAAAGTTCTATTCGTTAGAAACGTCTTCAACTACTGGATCTGGTTGAATCGCCATTACCATACCAGTGGCATCAAAATAATCGCCAGAAGCTATGATTTTACCCTCTTTTACATTAAAGTAATGATACGCATCTAACGAAAATGGTTTTCCTGTAGCACTATTATTTCCAGACCAGATTCCATAAACGCGCACACTTCCATCCGGAGATAAAGTCGTTTCATCCACACCAGGCAACCATGTTGCTTCTGTGAATGTCACATTTTCAAATCCATTCATATAAAAATCTGCTTGTGCAAGAACTTCGGTGTATCCCACTTTTCCAACTCCATACATAGGTGATTGGTGTTCTATATCTTCATGAACTAAGGATTCAAATAATTCGTAATTTACTGGAGATTCATAGGTTGATATAAATTCTTTAGCAATTTTTTGATTGGCTTCATAAAGACTTAAATCATAATTGTTTTGACACGACATTGCAGAAACTGCAATACATAAAAGGAGTAATTTTTTCATCTTATTATATTTAATTGGTTACCCTTCAAAGATAAGCTATTAATTCACTTCCGTAAATAGCAAGAGTAAGATACTTGGGTTAATAGAGAATTTAGTATATTAAAAAGTTAATTAACTTTGTAGCATGGGAAATTTAACAATCACAACTAAAGTCTTAGAAAAATACTTTGAATTTTTAGTGAAGTTTGATAACAGTACTAAGAAAAAATTAATTCTTAAGTTAACTAATTCACTTAAATTAGAAGAACCTAAACCTTTTGACCTTGCTTCTATGTTTGGTGCCTGGAAAGATGATAGAAGTTCCAAAGAACTAATTAGTGATATTAAAAATTCAAGAGTTGAACCTAAAGACAGTAAGGAGTTTTAATGAATGAAATATCTACTTGATACAAATATATGCATTCATTTTTTTCGTGGAGACTTCAACCTCATTGAAAAAATAAAACAGTTGGGTTAGAAAATTGTGCTATATCCGAAATCACACTTGCAGAACTTGTATTTGGAGCAGAAAATAGTAACTATCCAAAAAATAATTACAAACTCATTGAAACATTTTCTGAACAAGTCGCAATTTTACCAATTTTAGATGCAATTACCTATTATGGTAAAGAAAAAGTTCGTTTGCGAAAAAATGGTAAAATGATTAGTGATTTTGATTTATTAATTGGAACAACTGCAATTGCAAATGAGTTAATAATGGTATCCGAAAACACAAAAGAGTTTATTCGTATTGAGAAAATTAAATTGGAAAACTGGGTAGAAAGACACTAAACTTTTGAATCTAAAATAAAGTCTTTAAATCTATCAAGATCTTCACATTAGTTATAACCCCTTGTTCTCACATCAAATGATTCAAGTTGACCTCATTGGTCGATTTACTTTGAGACAGCGCTACATAACTTTGTACATTGCTTAAATCGGCGATAATGGCGAGTTTGGTTAAGATAAATTGTTCATAGTCTTCAATATCAATCACCACTAATTTTAATAAATAATCAAAATTTCCCGAGACCCGATGGCATTCTACCACTTCTGGAAATCCTTGAATGGTGGTGACAAATTTTTCCAAATAACTGCGTGTATGGGCCTTAAGCGTGATTCCCACAAAAACGGTCAGTTTTAAACCCAATTTTTTAGAATCCAAAATGGCTGCATATTTCTTAATAAATCCATTTTTCTCTAATTTTTTAATGCGTTCAAAAACTGGGGTCGTCGTCATTCCTAAGATGTCAGCTATATTTTTGATGGTGCGGTTACTATTTTCTTGTAATAACCGTAAGATTTTAATATCGGTTGTGTTTAGTTTATCAAGCATCTAGAAAAAACATTTATTAATAATTAAATTAGCATCCTAAAAAAGAATAAAACACTTTATTAATACAAAAGTATATATAAATATTCTTATTTAGAAACTATTTTAGTAATAAACAAATAAGTACTTCATATTATCTATAGATTTGTTCTTGTCAATTATTTTAATAGTTCATGTCAATTTTAAATCCAAAATATGCCTAGATATTATACGTTAGGAAAAATTCCAGCGAAGCGACACACCATTTTTAAAGATGCAAACGGCCATTTTTATTATGAAGAATTGTTTGGCACGATTGGGTTTGATGGCATGTCTTCTTTAATGTATCACACCCAACGCCCCACACAAGTCAAAGCGATTCTAAAATCCTATGATGTCGCACCAAAGATTGCGGTTTCTAAAAACATGAAATCTTTAAAATTTGAGGGATTTAAAGTGGCTCCAAAAGCTGATTATTTAGAAAGTAGAACTTGTGTGTTAACAAACAAAGAGTGTCAAATTAGTTTGGCAGCTCCAACAGAATCTCTAAAGAATTATTTCTACAAAAATACCGATTCTGATGAAGTCTTATTTATTCATAAAGGCTCAGGGAAACTAAGAACCCTTCTTGGGAATATTGATTTTAAATATGGTGATTACCTTGTAATCCCTAGAGGTATAATCTATCAAATTGAGTTTAACGATGCCGATAATCGACTCTTTATTGTCGAATCCAAGAGCCCCGTTTATACCCCAAAACGCTATCGAAATTGGTTTGGCCAACATGTAGAAGGCGCCCCCTATTGCGAAAGAGACCTCCACCCGCCTACCGAACTTGAAACATTTAATGAAACAGGTGATTTTTTAATCAAGGTTAAAAAACAAGACACCCTACACGAATATATCTATGCCGCCCATCCGTTTAGTGTGGTTGGCTGGGATGGTTATAATTTCCCTTATAAATTTTCAATCCATGATTTTGAATCTATAACGGGGATGATTCATCAACCACCGCCCGTGCATCAAACCTTTGAAACCAGCGCATTTGTGATCTGTTCGTTTGTCCCTAGACTGTATGACTACCACCCAAATTCGGTACCAGCACCCTACAACCATTCAAACATAGACTCCGATGAAGTGATCTATTATGTGGATGGCGATTTTATGAGTCGTAAAGACATCGAGCAAGGCAGTGTGACGCTGCATCCTGCCGGCATTCCGCACGGACCACATCCTGGAACAATGGAAAAAAGTATTGGTAAAAAAGAAACTTTTGAACTCGCTGTGATGGTGGACACGTTTAGTCCATTAATGGTGACTGAAGAAGCCCTTAAAATAAGTGACGAATCGTATTATAAATCCTGGTTAAATAAGAACTAAAATGGAACCTACAAAAACTATTGAAGAATTACAAAATTTTAATTTCGAGATTAAAAAAATATTTGATGACGCTCAGGATTTTTTACCTATTTTAGGTACGGACTACATTGAACTCTACGTAGGAAATGCCAAACAAAGTGCCCATTATTACAAAACCGCTTTTGGATTTCAGTCGGAAGCCTATGCAGGCCTTGAAACTGGACTCAAAAACATCGCATCCTATGTTCTAAAACAAGGAAAGATTCGACTCGTTTTAACCACCTCTTTTGAAGAAAATAGTGTTATTAACAAACATATTAATTTGCATGGCGACGGCGTTAAAATAATTGCATTGCATGTTGAAGATGCCACAAAAGCGTTTAGTGAAACGGTCAAAAGAGGCGCAAAACCGTTTCTTGAGCCTACTGAAGAAAGTGATGAACATGGAACCATCATCAAATCGGGGATTTATACCTATGGAGAAACCGTGCATCTTTTTATCGAGAGAAAGAACTATTCGGGCTTATTTCTTCCCGGGTACAGAAAATGGGATTCTCATTACAATCCCGAAAACGTTGGTCTAAAATACATTGATCATATTGTTGGAAATGTCGATTGGGATGAAATGAATACTTGGTGTAAATTTTATCAAGAAGTGATGGGCTTTGCTCAAATAATTTCTTTTGATGACAACGATATTTCTACCGAGTTCACGGCACTGATGAGTAAAGTGATGAGTAACGGAAATGGCCGTATCAAATTTCCGATTAATGAACCTGCTGAGGGGAAGAAAAAATCACAAATCGAAGAATATTTAGATTTCTATAAGGGGCCTGGTGTGCAACACTTAGCTTTAGCCACGGATGATATTGCCAAAACAGTCCAAGAGATGAAAAATAGAGGGGTCGAATTTTTATACGTTCCTGAAACTTATTACGATGATTTATTAGAACGTGTGGGAGAAATTGATGAAGATTTAAGTACCTTAAAAAAACACGGTGTTTTAATTGACAGAGATGAAGAAGGGTATTTATTACAGATTTTTACAAAACCAGTCTTAGATCGGCCTACTATGTTTTTTGAAATCATTCAACGTAAAGGCGCACAATCGTTTGGAAAAGGAAATTTTAAAGCCCTTTTTGAAGCCATTGAAAGAGAACAAGACAATAGAGGCACCCTTTAAATTTAAAATCAATGTTGAACCATGAAGAACAGACGATGCCATTTAATCGCGTAACTGAAAAGTTACCTAAACATCTTCATAAATTTATGGTTCAACAGCCTTACAGTGCGTATACGGCCCAAAACCAAGCGGTGTGGCGGTATGTGATGCGTTTAAACATCAGTACCCTAAAGCATCGTGCCCATGAAAGCTATAGCGGTGGACTCAAAAAAACGGGGATTGATGAAAACGCCATTCCTGAAATGGAGGGCATGAATCGAATTCTAAAAAATATTGGATGGGCTGCCGTTGCCGTTGATGGGTTTATTCCACCAAATGCCTTTATGGAGTTTCAAGCGTATAATGTGTTGGTGATTTCCTCTGATATTCGAACGATCGATCACATTAATTACACGCCTGCTCCTGACATTATTCACGAAGCGGCGGGCCATGCCCCCATCATTGCAAATCCAGAATACTCAGAATACCTCAGACGTTTGGGTGAAATTGGATGTAAAGCCATCGCATCCCCAAAAGATGACGCAATGTATGAAGCCATTCGATGGTTGTCCATTTTAAAAGAAAACCCGCAGTCTTCAGAGACTGAAATTAGCGCTGCAACCAATCACGTTCACAAACTTCAGACCCAAATGGGAACGCTTTCTGAAATGGCACAAATACGAAATTTACACTGGTGGACGGTTGAATACGGGCTAATTGGGACGCTCGACACCCCCAAACTTTACGGCGCTGGACTGTTGTCTTCTATTGAAGAAAGTGCGTTGTGCTTAAAAAAAGAGGTAAAAAAAATACCGTATTCAATTGATGCAGCCAACGTTAATTTTGATATTACAAACACACAACCCCAATTATTTGTCATTCCTAACTTTTCAAGTCTTAGCTTTGTTTTAGAAAAATTTGCAAATACTATGGCGATACGAACCGGCGGACTCGAAGGATTACAAAAACTCATCACTTCTAAAAAATTAGGAACCATCGAATTAAGTACAGGGATTCAAATTTCTGGAATTTTTAATGCGGGGATCGAAGCCAATAACACCCCCATTTATTACCAAACCAATAGCCCTACAGCCCTCTCTTTTGAGGGGACAGAATTGATCGGGCATGGCACCGAACATCATGCTAATGGTTTTGGAAGTCCAATTGGTCAATTAGAAGGCATCAATATTGCGATTGAAGATATGTCACCCAAAGATTTAGAAGTTTATGGGATTATAGAAGGCCAAACGACTCGACTTCAATTTGAAGGTGGCGTGACGGTTGAAGGAGAAATTATTACTGGAAAAAGAGATCTTCAAGGAAAAATTATTTTAATCACTTTTAAAAACTGTAAAGTAACCTATCTTGAGGACGTCTTATTTGATCCGAGCTGGGGCGTTTATGATATGGCGATTGGAAAACACATTCAGTCGGCATTTGCTGGGCCAGCAGATTCCGATTCATTTGATGATATATACACCCTATCCGATAAAAAAACTACCAAAATAACGTATTCTGAAAACGAAAAACAGCTACATAATTTGTATGAAAAAGTATCGCAAATTAGAGCTTCCAAATTAATTGAAACCGATGCCATCGCTGCGATTCTAGATGAAGTTACCAACACCTATCCCTCGGAATGGTTGCTCTTATTAAACTTATATGAATTGGTTTACGACAAAGAGGTCTCTTTAAGTACCAAAATTCATAAACAATTACTTAAATTGAAACAAAACAAACAATTTTCTAAGCTAATCCATGATGGCTTGGAGTTAATTATTAAAAAATAACCTATGCAGTCTTGGATTAAAATTGATCAACATTCAGATTTTAGTATCTATAATTTACCGTTTGGAGTTTTCTCCGAATCAGATCATATCAAACGCATTGGAGTGGCTATTGGAGACCAAGTATTAGACCTCTATGCCGCGTTTGAATTGGGTATTTTTAAAGATGTAGACTTTGATGTGAAAGTTTTAGAATCGGACTCCTTAAATGATTTTATTGCCTTAGGGAAATCGACCACTGTAAAAGTCAGAGAACTAATTCAAGCCGAATTATGCACTGCAAATTCTGTATTAAAATCACACCCCTCCGTATTTATCAAACAAAGCTCCGTACAGATGCATTTGCCCGTAAAAGTGGGTGATTATACCGATTTTTATTCGAGTATCGAACACGCCACCAATATAGGGACCATGTTTAGAGATCCTGACAATGCATTGCTCCCAAACTGGAAGCATTTGCCAGTTGGATATCATGGACGGGCTTCCTCAATTATTGTGAGTGGTGAAAACGTTTACCGCCCAAAAGGACAAGTGGTTTTAGACCCCAACGCCCCCCCTAGTTTTCAAGCATCGACTCGGGTTGATTTTGAATTAGAAATGGGATTTATCATCGGTAAATCAACCAAACTTGGGGATTCTGTTTCAACGGAAACGGCTGAGGAGTATATTTTTGGAAAAATCTTGTTTAATGACTGGTCGGCGCGCGACATTCAAAAATGGGAATACGTACCCTTAGGTCCCTTTTTGGCCAAAAGTTTTGCGTCATCTATGTCGCCTTGGGTGGTGACTTTAGAAGCACTAGAGCCCTTTAAAATTTCGGGGCCGACGCAACAACCCGCTGTTCTGCCCTATCTGAGTTTTGAGGGTCCAAAAAATTATGACATTCAGCTAGAAGTCTCTATTCAACCTAAAAATTGCCAAGAAACAGTGGTAAGTCAGTCCAATTTTAAATATATGTATTGGAACATGAACCAACAATTGGCGCATCATACCGTGAACGGCTGTAATTTGAATGTGGGCGATTTGATGGCGTCTGGAACCATCAGTGGAAAACGTTCCGATTCGTATGGCTCCATGCTCGAATTGTCGTGGGCAGGCTCCAAACCTGTAGAATTAACGGAGGGCGGACCCCGAAAATTTATTGAAGATAATGATACCGTGATTATGAGAGGCCATTGCCAAAAAGGCGCGATCCGTGTCGGATTTGGAGCGGTGAAATCAACATTACTAAAAGCTAAATAAAAATTATGTCGACCATCAAATCATTTGACCCCGAATTTTTAGAGACAAGAGCCATTCATAAATTGCTCTCCTCCTCGATTGCCCCCAGACCAATTGCGTTTGCAAGTACAATTGATGCAAAGGGGAATGTGAACCTAAGTCCGTTTAGTTTTTTTAATGTTTTTAGTACCAATCCCCCCATTTTAATTTTTTCACCCGCCAGACGTGTGCGTGATAATACCACCAAACATACCCTACAAAACGCAGCAGAAACAAAAGAAGTGGTGATCAATATCGTTGATTTTTCGATGGTGGAACAAATGTCACAATCCAGTAACGACTATGCTAAAGGCGTCAATGAATTTATAGAAACAGGACTCACCGAAGTTCCCTCCCTTAAAGTAAAACCCCCTCGGGTTTTGGAATCTCCAGTTTCTTTTGAGTGTGTGGTGGACAACATTATTTCACTTGGTGAACATGGCGGTGCTGGGCAATTAGTCATCGCCAAAGTGGTGCATATTCATGTCAAATCGGACTTGTTAGATGCTAATGACCAAATTGATCCTGTAAAATTAGACCTCGTTGCACGTTTGGGTGGCGATTGGTATACACGAGTGACGAATGCGAGTTTGTTTAAAATCCCAAAACCTAAAGAGTGATTTTTAGTTTAGAAACGAATTCATAAAAAAATCTGGAACTACTTCCCGATACAAAAGTTAGCAAAGATATTACCTAACAAATCATCAGAAGTGATTTCTCCGGTAATCTCCCCAAAATGATACAATGCCTGACGGATGTCAATCGCTAATAAATCGCCCGAAAGTTTAGCGTCCATCCCTTGCTGCACTTTTTGCACGTCTGAGAGCGCTTTTAATAGCGAATCGTAGTGTCTGGAGTTGGTTATGATCGTATCGTTGTTGCGCAACGCTCCTGTATTTACAAATTCCAACAATTTTGTTTTTAAAGACTCAATCCCCAATCCGCTTTTTGCAGAAGTAAAAAGCGTATGTGGATATACAAAAGACGTTTCAATAAACGTTTGATCGGCCTGATCCATTTTATTGGCTACAACGATGAGTTGTTTGTCAGGATATTGTTCTTGTATTTTCCGAATGTCTGTATTAAAAACCTGTATTGTTTCTGAAGTCACTTTAGACGCATCTATCAAATATAAAACCACTTGCGACTGTGTGATTTTTTCAAATGTTTTTTTAATGCCGATACTTTCAATGGTATCATCGGTTGTTCGAATGCCCGCAGTATCTATAAATCGGAACTTGATGCCTTGAATGGTGATTTCATCTTCGATCGCATCACGGGTTGTTCCAGCAATATCACTCACAATGGCTTTATCTTCGTTTAAAAGCGCATTTAAAAGCGTGGATTTCCCCACATTCGGCGCCCCAATAATAGAAATTGGAATGCCATTTTTGATCACATTTCCAGTTGAAAAGGAATCAATCAAATGTTTTAAAACGTTAATAATCCGTTGTAATAATTCTTCAAATTGCTTGCGATCGGCAAACTCCACATCTTCTTCCGAAAAATCGAGTTCTAATTCGATGAGTGACGCAAAATTCAACAATTCATCTCGTAAGGCTTTGATCTCATTACTAAACCCTCCACGCATTTGTTGCATGGCTATTTGATGTGATGCTTTATTATCACTAGCAATCAGATCGGCTACAGCTTCGGCTTGACTTAAATCGAGTTTTGCATTCAGAAATGCACGGAGTGTAAACTCTCCAGGGTTGGCAATACGCGCCCCATTCCGAACAAATAACTGTATAATTTCCTGTTGTATATAAGAACTCCCATGGCAGGAGATTTCAACGATATTTTCACCAGTATAGGACTGTGGGTTTTTAAAAACAGAGACTAGAACTTCATCCAAAATTGTAGAACCATCAATAATATGTCCTAAATGGATGGTATGCGTTTTTTGAGATGCTAATTTCTTGGAATGTATAGATTTAAAAAACGCATCTACCATCGCAATTGCTTCGGGCCCTGAGAGTCGTATAACCGCAATGGCACCCGCACCAGAAGGTGTGGCCAATGCTATAATGGTATCATTTTGTTGCAAAGTTTTATTTTTTACAAAAGTATTAATATTACTTCAAATGTAATAAGTAAAAATTTTAATTTATTTTTGTGAAAATCTAAAATTGATTCAAATGAAAACGAAGCTCATTTCCGTTATTATATTAGCCCTTTTGTTTACTTGTAAACCTTCCTCCAAACTGTCGGAGAATGAATATGAAATTACCGTCAATACCGAAGGCGTTTACAATGGATTAAGAGCGTATTTGAAAACGACCGAAGCTGGAAGCAGAGCCGTCACAATTGATACTTCAATTGTGATGAATGGAACGTTTAAATTAAAAGGAATCATTCCAGGATCTCAAATGCGCGCCCTAACGATTGATGGTGTTTTGGGAAAATTAGTTTTTATTTTAGAGCCCGGTGAAATTTTTATCGAAGCGTATAAAGACAGTCTTGGGGCCTCCAAAGTTTTAGGAACGTATAACAATACCGTTTTTGAAGCATTTAAAACTCAAAACCGCGTGATCTCAGAAGAAATAGGGAGCATCCGTAAAAAATACATGGAATCTAATAACGATCCTGAATTGCAAAAAGCACTTCGAAAACGTGGCGATTCGCTTCGAAAAGTAAATAAAAACTTTGGTGTTGAATTTGCGATTTCACATCCCGACTCTGATTTCTCTCTTCTTTTGTTAGAGAATTTGACGGCCAGAAGTGGTTTTGATGTCGAGTTAATTTCTGAAGCATTTGAAGGTTTAGACGAAACGATGGTTAGTAGAAACGCTTCTAATATTTTGATTGCCAATAAAGTAAAAACTAAAATTGAAGCGGCCTCAAATGTTCCACTTAAAAAAGGGGATTTAGCCCCCGATTTTACAGCCCCAACTCCCGAAGGTCAACAAATCACTATGAGCAAAATTAAGGGAAAAGTAACGATTATCGATTTTTGGGCCTCTTGGTGCAAACCATGCCGGATCGAAAACCCTAACCTAGTAAAAGTTTATAATGAATATCATGACAAAGGTCTCGAAATTATTAGTGTGGCTTTAGACCGAGAAAATAAAAAAGAATTTTGGACCCAAGCGATCCAAAAAGATCAATTGAACTGGTACAATGTTTCTAATCTTAAGTATTGGAACGATCCCATTGCAAAAGCTTACAGTGTAAACTCAATTCCTGCAACCTTTATTATCGATGAAAATGGCGTTATTATTGCCGACCGTTTAAGAGGGGCTGATTTAGAAACAAAAATAAAAGAATTGCTCAACTAAAAATTAGCACACTTGAAGGGTGTCTGTCGTTTTATTCTAAAACTTCAATTTGTGTTGCTTCTATAAAATTTGTATTATTACAAACTCTATGAAAGCGTCCACGGTTGTACAACTCAAAAAAGAACTAGAAACTTTAAATCCCGAACATTTAAAGGAACTCTGTTTGCGCTTGGCCCGTTTTAAATTAGAGAATAAAGAACTTCTCACCTATTTACTTTTTGAATCAGAAGATGAATCTCATTATATTGAAGGGATCAAAGAAGAAGTGGATCGTTTGTTTGTAGAAATTAATACCAAAAGCTATTTTTATATTAAAAAAAGTGTCCGTAAAATTTTACGCCTTCTTAAAAAATATGCCCGCTATTCGACTAAAAAAGAAACCGAAATTGAACTCCTACTCTATTATTGTTATAAACTCAAAACACTCAAGCCATCAATTAATAACAATGTAACGCTCACTAATATTTATTTGAAGCAGATTGAAAACATTGAAAAAAAAATTATTAAATTACACGAAGATTTACAATATGATTTCAATACACAACTCAACGATCTCACAGAACTTTAAAACTATGTTATGGAAATTTTAGGAATAGATATTGGAGGCACTGGCATAAAAGGTGCCATTGTAGACACCAAAACAGGTGAATTATTGAGTGAACGCTTTCGTATTGCAACCCCTAAACCCGCCACACCAGAAAGTGTAGCTGCGGAGTTAGAAACCTTTATAAAGACCTTTGATTGGAAAGGTCCTGTTGGGATTTCATTTCCAACGGTGATTAAAAATGGGAAAGCGATGCAGTATGGAAATCTCGACAAATCGTGGCAATACACTCAAATAGACACGCTTTTTAAATCCAAAACAGGGCATGATTTCTATATCGTCAATGATGCAGATGCCGCTGCAATGGGAGTGATGGAATTCGGCGTAGGAAAAAACCAAATGGGTTTGGTTATTACCATCACTTTAGGAACCGGAATTGGATCTGGAGTCTTCTTTGATGGGAAATTATTATCTAATTTTGAACTCGGGCGTATGTATGGTCGAAAAGGAGATATCATGGAGTCTTTTGCAGCAGATTCTGCCAGGAAACGAGAAGAGTGGAGTTTTAAAGCGTGGGCAAAACGTGTGAACTTTTTTTTAAATCACGTCGAAAAAACCTTTAATCCTGACCTCATTATAATTGGAGGTGGTGTGAGTAAAAAGATGGATAAATTTGAACAGTATATCGATCTTAATACCCCTTTAAAAGCTGCTGAATTAAAAAACAATGCAGGGATTATTGGCGCAGCCATTTATGCCAAAACTTGTATCGAAAGAAACGCATAAAAAACTGTTTAATTATTTTTTTATATATTTGTACAAGCTTTTCCCAAATTGCTATATATATGGATATACCTACAGACTCTACCAAACAATTGGTTCTACCCAATTACCCCATTCAAATTAGTCGTTTACTGATCACTAAAATTTCAATTGAACAAGACACGCCCTTGGTTTTATATCAAGTGCCTTTTGAATTGTCAATGACCCCAAATAGAGCTTGGAAAGAAGCACTTATGGAGAACTGGTCATCCATTTCCAAGCTTCGTTTTCGCGCTTTAAAAACAATTATATGGGTCTATCATAATCGGGTATTAATTAATAACGTCACAATTGAACTCTTTCAAGAAGATTTAGAAAAAATGCTGTCGAGTGCTATTGAAAAGACCAATACTCAAATGAGCCGGAAACAGAAACATGCTATTTAAGAATGTTATAAATCAGTTCGTTATATAAGTCTCTAGGCGATAAGTTAGCACCGACCCCTTTACTTTTAGCATCGTATTTCCGAAGCGTTTCCAGAACCCCACTAATACGTTTCATAGGGAAATTTCGAGACACTGCAATGTATTCATTCACAAAGTAAGGATTCACTCCCAAAGCTTTGGACACTGCTCCTGGGTTTCGATCTCGAACCGTATGTAAAGTCATTAATTTCTTGAAATATAAATAGAGTATCGAAATAGTCAACACAAACGGATGTTGTTTAGAGTTTTGAGAAAAATAATTAACAATTTGATAGGCCTTTTTATGATTTAAATGACCGATCGCTTTTTGAAGTTCAAAATTATTAAAGTCTTTAGAAATTCCAATATTTTCTTCAATAATTTCAGGCGTAATTTCTCTTTGAGTACCTACAACAATTTCTAATTTATTGAGTTCATTGGCTATTTTACTCAAATCATTCCCCAAAAATTCCGAAAGCATTAAAGCTGCTTTTGGAGTGATCGAGATTTTTTTTGCGCTTAAATAATTCTGAATCCAACTCGGAATTTTATCTTCGTAAATCTTTTTACTTTCAAAAACCACCGCTGATTTAGACAGTGTTTTAAAAAGTGCTTTTCGTTTATCTAAAGATTTGTATTTGTAATTAAAAACCAAGACCGTGGACGGCTGCGGATTTTTAGCGTAATCTACAAGTTGTTCGATGGTTTTAATAAGGTTTTGTGCTTCTTTTACAATAATCACTTGACGTTCGGCCATCATTGGATAGCGCTTAGCATTCGATACAATGTCCTGAATGGAGACCTCTTTTCCATAAAGTACCATTTGGTTAAATCCTTTCTCTTCTTCTGCCAATACATTAGATTCGATAAAATCAGAAATCATATCAATATAATAAGCCTCCTCACCCATTAAAAAATAGATGGGCGCAATCTTACCTCCTTTAATGTCAGTTATTAGCTGGTTATTAGCGTTCATTCAAAAAAAATTACCAAATTTGTACTGTGCAAAATTTAAATTTTCCAACATATTCGTTCAGGCTCAAAAATAGCGAAAATAATACTCATATTTTTGATGTTATCCGTAAAAAATTTGTGGTGCTTCAACCCGAAGAATGGGTGCGTCAACATTGTGTTCAGTATTTAATCCATGAAAAAAAATTTCCGATTGCTCTTATTAATGTTGAAAAAGCAGTTTTAATTAACGGGCTCAACAAACGTTATGACATCGTTGTCTTTAATCCCGACGGTAGTTTGTGTGTTGTGGTGGAATGCAAAGCTCCTAAAGTCAAAATATCTCAAGATACATTTGATCAAATAGCACGCTACAACCGCACTCTAGAAGCCAGCTATCTAATGGTAACTAATGGATTAAATCATTATTATTGTACAATGAATCATGACTTAGAGAGCTATCAGTTTTTAGAATCTCTCCCAAACTATAATAAAAAATCAATTTGAAATTAGCTATTGTCATCCTCAACTGGAATGGAAAAAAACTCTTAGAAACGTTTCTTCCTTCTGTTATAGAGCACTCCAAAGGGCATCCCATTTATGTCATTGACAATGGATCAACAGATGCATCAGTTCCTTTATTAAAGACTCAATTTCCTTCGGTTCAATGCATTCAATTGATGCAGAATTTAGGGTATGCTGGTGGCTATAATGAGGGGTTGAAACACGTTAAAGAAGCCGTGTATTGTCTACTAAACTCCGATGTTGAAGTGACTAAAAACTGGTTAAAACCTGTTATTGGTGCATTTGAATCCAATCCAAACACAGCGATCATTCAACCAAAAATTTTAAATTATAATGATAAAACTAAGTTTGATTATGCGGGTGCTGGCGGCGGTTTTATCGATCAACTCGGGTACCCGTATTGCAGAGGTCGGATTTTTAATGCAATCGAGAATGATCATGGCCAATACGACGACCAAAAAGATGTGTTTTGGGCTTCTGGAGCCTGTTTTTTTGTTAGAGCACACGTTTTTGAAACTTTGGGAGGCTTTGATTCTAAGTTTTTTGCTCATATGGAAGAAATCGATTTGTGTTGGCGCGCCCAAAACAACGGCCTGACTGTTTCTTATACTGGAACCTCGACCGTTTACCATGTAGGGGGCGCAAGTTTAGAAACTTCGAATCCAAAAAAAACATATTTAAATTTTAGAAATAGCTTATATACCGTCGTTAAAAACACCCATTCTCATCTATTGATCATTGTTTTTGTACGATTAGTTTTAGATGGCATTGCAGGAATCCGATTTTTATCACAAGGCCAACCAAAACACATGATTGCCATCCTAAAAGCACATGGAAATTTTTATAGCGCTCTACCCTATTTACTTCGATTTAGAAAACAGCATCCGACAAGAATTACATTTAGACTTTTGCCATCAATTGTATGGTCTCATTTTTTATCTAATATATCTAATTTTAAAAAATTGTAAAATAGTGTCGCATATGGTGGCATTAAAAAAAATAATTTCATAATTTTACTTTTTTGATAATTTAATTAATTTAAGATGAAAAAAATCTATACACTAGGAGTTACTGCATTGATAATGCTAACATCATGTGGCCCAAGCAAAGATTTGGTGGCTGCTCAAGAAAAATTAAAAAACACTGAAAATTTATTAAATACGGCAACTGTAAAGTTAAATAGTTGTTTGTCCGATAAAGCCGTTGCGAACGCAAGTTTAAACGCTTTAAAAGATCAATTAGTCGATTTAAGAAAAACGAATGATGCGCTCATTAGTAGCTCAAAGGACATGACTGTTCTTACGACTAAAGGCGCTGACAATTTAGAAAAAACACTCGAAAGTCTGCAAGAAAGAGATTTGAAAATCAATCGCCTTCAAGATGCTATTACCAAAAAGGACAGCATTACACTAGCGATTGTTTCTAGTTTAAAAAAATCTGTAGGAATCGATGATCCGGACATCGAAATAAATGTTGAAAAGGGCGTTGTTTTCATATCTATTGCTGATAAATTATTATTTAAAAGTGGAAGTTTTACAGTGACTCAAAAAGCAAAATCAGTTTTAGAAAAAGTAGCAAAGGTCATTAATGATAAGCCCGATTTTGAAGCCATGATTGAAGGGCATACTGATGATCGTACATATTCAAGCGGCGTTCTGGTTGATAACTGGGATTTAAGCGTTAAACGCTCCACCTCTATCATTAGAGAATTACAAGGCATGGGTGTAAACCCTGCTCAACTAATTGCAGCTGGACGAAGTAGTTATGTACCATTAACAGATAATGATACTGCCGAAAACAGAGCTAAAAACAGACGTACTAGAGTGGTCGTACTACCTAAAATTGATCAGTTTTACGAAATGATTGAAAACGAAGTAAAAGCGCTTTCTGGTCAATAGTCACTTACCTAAGATAAAATTATAAAAGCCCGCCGTTTAGGTGGGCTTTTTATTTGATAGCTAAGAGCTTTATTTTATATTTGCTCAAAAGCAATAATTCCGCATAATGAAGATATCATATAATTGGTTAAAACAATTTATTAAAATTGATTGGACTGCAGAAAAAACCTCAGAACTACTTACCGATTTAGGGTTAGAAGTTGAAGGACTAGACGAGTATCAATCTGTTAAAGGCGGACTAAATGGCATCGTAGTAGGACATGTCCTCACATGTGAACAACACTCTAACGCAGATCGATTACGTGTGACTACTGTAGATATTGGCGCCGAGGCCCCGTTAGCCATTGTTTGTGGAGCCCCCAATGTCGCTGCGGGTCAAAAAGTAGCCGTCGCTACCATAGGAACTACTTTATTCACGCCAGAAGGCGAAGCTTGGACCATCAAAAAAGGTAAAATTCGTGGCGAAGAAAGTCACGGAATGCTATGTGCCGAAGATGAATTAGGTTTAGGCAAGTCTCATGATGGAATCCTGATTTTAGAGGATTCTCTAAAAGTAGGAAGTGAACTCTCTAAACACTTTAATATTGAAGATGATTTAGTTTTTGAAATTGGATTAACTCCTAACCGTGCAGACGCCATGAGTCATTATGGAACGGCTAGAGATTTGATGGCTGGTTTGACCCAGCATGGAATCAATACAAAAATAATAAGCCCGTCTGTATCTGCTTTTCATGTGGATAATAGAGGTCTTAAAATTGATATTAACATTGAAGACAAAGTCAAAGCCCCACGATATTGTGGCTTGACAATTTCTGAGATTGTCGTAAAAGAATCTCCAGAATGGTTAAAAAACCGTCTTAAAGCGATTGGAGTCAACCCAATAAATAATATTGTGGATGCTACAAACTATGTATTACATGATCTAGGTCAACCCTTACATGCATTTGATGCGGACCTAATATCTGGCAAAAAAATCAATATAAAAACAGTAAAAGCAGGTACTAAATTTGTCACTTTAGATGGCGTTGAGCGCACACTTCACGAAGAAGATCTTATGATCTGTGATGCCAAAAAACCGCTATGTATTGCAGGTGTTTATGGTGGTGAAAATTCGGGAGTTTCCAACACAACCACTTCTATATTTCTTGAAAGTGCTTATTTTAACCCTGTGAGCATTCGAAAAACGGCAAAAAGACATGCGTTAAACACGGATGCTTCATTTAGATTTGAACGTGGAATTGATCCGAATATCACCAAATACGCACTCAAAAGTGCAGCATTATTAATTACAGAAATCGCTGGTGGAAAAATTTCCAGTGACTTAATTGATGAATATCCTAATAAAATTGAAGACGCTCAAGTGTTTTTAAGTTTTGAAAACACCAATAAATTAATTGGTCAAGATTTCCCAAAAGAAACCATCAAAGAAATCCTAAGTGCTTTGGAAATTAAGGTAAATAACGTCACTGAAAGTGGACTGGGACTCACAATTCCTGCATACAGAAATGATGTGCAACGAGAAGTGGATGTCATAGAAGAAATTTTAAGAGTTTACGGCTATAATAATATTGGAATCACTAATAAATTAAATGCTTCCATTTCAAATACTTCTAAATTTGAAAGCTATAAAATCGAAAATATTCTTGCGAATCAGCTGGTTGGACAAGGATTTTATGAAATTATGAGTAATTCCTTGACCTCTGATAAATACACGGCTTACAGCGATCAATTAGACAAAGCCCATGATGTTCAAATATTAAATCCATTAAGTGCCGATTTATCTGTGATGCGACAATCCTTGATTTTTTCAGGGTTAGAAGCAATTGCATTCAATATTAATAGACAACAAAGTGATCTAAAGCTTTTTGAATTTGGTAAAACCTATCACAATTTCGAAGCTAAAAAAGAAGAATTAAACCACCTTTCTATTTTTGTGACTGGAAATAAAGCTGGTAAACAGTGGAATACCAAAGACACTGAAGTTGACTATTTTTATTTAAAAGGATTAGTCTCAGCTATATTTGATCGATTGGGGATACAAAAAATTAAAAGTTCGCCACTCACAAACGACGTTTTTAGCGAAGGACAACAGTTGAGTGTCGGCAAACACGCTTTGGTAGAATTTGGAAGTCTAAAAACCAGTACACTTAAGTCTTTTGGGGTTTCTCAAAGCGTTCTTTGTGCTAATTTTAATTGGGACAACTTGTTAAAAGTTATCAATCAAAATACCATTAAGTTTAAAGAAATTTCAAAATACCCTGAAGTAAAACGAGACTTTTCATTATTAATTAATGAAGATATTACTTTTGAAAGTGTCTATAAATTAGCAAAACAAACCGAAAATAACTTCTTGAAAAACATCAATTTATTTGATGTATATACTGGCGATAAATTAGCCGAAGGCAAAAAAAGTTATGCGGTTAGTTTTACATTACAAGACAAAAACAAAACGCTGACAGATATTCAAATTGACAAAATCATGTCGAAAATCCAAAAGCGTTTTGAATCAGAATTAGGGGCTGAACTGCGCTAACTAGCCTTCTTTAGCAGCCAAATAGCGTTCTGCATCAAGAGCAGCCATACAACCAGTTCCTGCGGCAGTAACGGCTTGTCTGTATACATGATCCGCAGCATCACCACTCACAAAAACGCCTTCAATATTGGTTTTAGAAGACCCAGCTGTATTGATAATATATCCGGTTTCATCCAACGTCAAATAGTCCTGGAAAATATCTGTATTGGGTTTATGACCAATGGCAACAAAAAATCCAGTCGCTGGAATGTCTACCAAGGCATTTGTTTTGTTGTTTTTGGCTCGAACGCCTGTCACAACTTGACCATCCCCAAGGACTTCATCAGTTTCTGTATTAAATAAAATTTCAATATTTTCTGTGTTTTTAACTCTGCTCGCCATAATTTTTGAGGCTCTAAATTCATCACGTCTCACCAACATTGTTACTTTCGTACAAAGTTTAGATAAGTAATGTGCTTCTTCACAAGCTGAGTCACCCGCTCCGACAATGACAACTTCTTGGTTTCTATAAAAGAATCCATCACAAACGGCACAAGCAGACACACCGCCACCGAGTTTTAAATATTTTTGTTCAGAGTCCAAGCCTAGATATTTTGCAGTGGCCCCTGTAGAAATTACAATCGTTTCACAGTGAATTTCCTTAGTACCATTAATCCAAACTTTATGAATTGGCCCAGAAAAATCAACTTTCGTTACCCATCCATCTCTTACATCCGTCCCAAATCGTTCGGCTTGCGCTTGTAATTCTAGCATCATCGCAGGCCCTGTAATACCGTCTGGGTATCCTGGGAAATTTTCAACATCGTTGGTAGTTGTTAACTGTCCACCTGGTTGAGTACCTTGATATAACACAGGAAACATATTAGCACGAGCCGCATATATAGCAGCGGTATAGCCCGCAGGACCCGACCCAATAATTAAACATTTTACAGACTCTATAGTATCAGACATAATTTCAAATTTAGGATACAAAAATAGGCGTTTTACATAAAATTTGAGTGGGAAGTTATTAACAGTTTTTTTATGAATTGTAAATTAAATCATCGCATTAATATTAGGATGCAATAAACAAATACCAAAAAAATAATCTTAACTTTGTTAAAATTGAAAAGCGAGGATTATGTTAATTATTGGTATTGGTGGTGGAACAGGGAGTGGAAAGACCACTGTGGTGAATCAAATTTTATCAGAATTTCCTGCAGGTGAAGTAGAAGTGATTTCACAAGACTCCTATTATATGGACACCTCTCATTTATCTTTCGAAGAGCGTTGTAAAATTAATTTTGACCATCCACAGTCAATTGATTTTGAACTTCTTGAATCCCATCTAAAATCTTTAAAAAAAGGCGACAATATTAACCAACCGGTATATTCGTTCAAAACACACAATCGTACCGGAGAAACAACGGTTACAAAGCCAAAAAAAGTGGTCATTGTAGAAGGTATTTTGATTTTATCAAATACTCAACTAAGATCCTTATTTGATATAAAAATATTTGTTCATGCCGATAGTGACGAACGATTAATGCGTCGTTTAAAAAGAGATATTGCTGAACGAGGTAGAGATTTAGATGAAGTCTTAGAACGCTATCAAACAACTCTCAAACCGATGCACCAACAATTTATAGAACCCATGAAAGCATTTGCCGATATTATCATTCCAAATAATCATTATAATACGGTGGCTGTTAACGTTGTGAAATCTATTATAAACGAACAATTGTAATGTTTAAAAAGTTAAAAAGTTTTTGGAGCCTTTTAAAACCATTTAAGAATATCTATTTCCTTATATTGATTATATTTATTGTATGGATGACATTTTTTGATGCAAATTCTTGGCTAATTCATAAAGATTTAAATGAAGATATTGAAGATTTAGATTCTAAAATTGAGTTTTACAACAGTGAAATTTCAGATGATCAAAAAGAAATCAACACCCTTAACTCTCCGGGTGGAATTGAAAAATATGCGCGCGAGCATTATAAAATGAAAAAAGAAGACGAGGTTGTTTATATTATTGAAGATTCCGATAGTTTAAAAATTAAAACGAATGAGTAAGTCGAGTCTTTTTGATAATTTTGAATCCTTTTCTGCTAAAGCTTGGAAACAAAAGATTCAATTTGAACTTCAAGGAAACGATTTTAATGAGCACTTGGTTTGGAATTCCATCGAAGGGATTGATGTGAAACCGTTTTACCATTCTGAATCCTATTCAAAAGCGCCTTCAATTCAACAAAATGCCTCCGATTGGAACATCGGGCATTCTATCTATGTAAACTCAATAGAAAAGAGCAACATCCACGCCATTGATCTCATAGAAAAGGGTGTAGAGAGTTTACATTTTACGCTCCCAACAGATGAAATATCGTTGGAGAAACTTCTCAACAATATTGATACAAGCAAAATTCCCATTTATTTTGAACCGTTGTTTATTTCTGAAAAACTGGTGCAAACACTTAATACGTATGCCGTAAATCATAACGCTTCATTTTATATTTTAAATGACCCTATTGGTCACTTAGCGCACTCTGGAAATTGGCATAAAAATCTAACTTCAGATTTAGATCATCTAAAGCAAATCATAGCCTCTGGACCTGATTTAAAAAGTATTCTTTCGGTTGATTTAGGGCTCTTTCAAAACGCAGGTGGAAGTATGATTCAACAACTGGCTTATACCCTAGCCCATGCAAATGAATATCTTAATTTAGTGGATGAAAAGAGTTTGAAATCAATTGTTTTTAAAGTCTCCGTTGGTGGTAATTACTTTTTTGAAATTGCAAAACTTCAAGCAGTTCGTGTGTTATGGCAAAGTCTCACTAAGGAGTATGGCGTTTCTATCGACTGTCACATCCTTACACAACCGAGTCGTCGTAATAAAACGATTTATGATTATAATACCAACATGCTTCGAACCACTACAGAATGTATGAGCGCTATTTTGGGAAGCAGTGATACAATTATTAATATGCCTTACGATCATTTATACCACAAGGATAATGAATTTGGGGATCGATTGTCAAGAAATCAATTACTGATTCTTAAAAATGAAAGTTATTTTGATGCGGTTTCAAACCCAACAGAAGGCGCGTATTATATTGAAACATTGACGCATCAATTGGCTCAAAAATCCTTAGAATTATTCAAAGAAGTTGAGCGACAAGGCGGCTATTTAAAACTCCTCAAAGATGGACTTATCCAGCGAAAACTTAAAGAGCACGCTCAAAAAGAACAACGAATATACGATGAGGGGCATGAAGGTCTATTGGGAACGCATTTTCAAAAAAATGCCTCCGACAAAATGAAAACGGAACTTGAGTTATATCCATTCCTCAAACAACAGACTCGAAAAACTTTATTAGAACCCATCATCCCTCGTAGAATTTCTGAGGAAATTGAACAAAAACGTTTGAAAGATGAATAGAAAAAAGGTTCAACATATTGTTTTAGAAAGTATGAGCTCTAAAGTCATTTCAAAAAAACCTTTTGAAACGGCCGAAACAATCGCAATTCAATCCAGCTATTCTGAAAAAGATACCGAAACTCTAGAACACCTAAATTTTGCAGCTGGATCCCCCCCCTTTTTAAGAGGGCCTTATAGCACGATGTATGTCCAACGCCCATGGACTATTAGACAATATGCTGGATTTTCAACAGCAGAAGATAGTAATGCTTTTTATAAAAGAAATTTAAAAGCGGGACAAAAGGGGCTTTCCGTCGCCTTTGACTTACCCACACATCGTGGGTATGATAGTGACCACGAACGGGTCGTTGGAGATGTAGGAAAAGCAGGAGTTGCCATTGATTCTGTCGAAGATATGAAATTATTATTTGACGAAATTCCTTTGGATCAAATGAGTGTTTCCATGACCATGAATGGGGCGGTTTTGCCCATTATGGCATTTTACATCGTCGCAGCACAAGAACAAGGGGTGGAATTGCATCAATTGAGTGGCACGATTCAGAATGATATTCTAAAAGAATTTATGGTTAGAAACACCTACATATATCCACCTGAAGCATCCATGAAAATTGTGTCAGATATCTTTGAATACACGAGTAAACACATGCCAAAATTCAATAGCATTAGTATTTCTGGGTATCATATGCAAGAAGCAGGCGCAACCGCCGATATAGAACTCGCTTATACGTTAGCAAATGGACTTGAATATATAAGAAAAGGATTAGACGCAGGACTAGATATCGATACTTTTGCACCAAGGTTATCCTTTTTCTGGGGCATCGGAATGAATCACTTTATGGAAATCGCCAAACTGCGTGCTGCACGTATGTTATGGGCTAAAATTGTACAGGAATTTAATCCAAAAAATAAAAAATCATTAGCTTTGAGAACGCACTGTCAAACCAGTGGCTGGAGCTTAACAGAACAAGATCCTTTTAACAATGTCGCTCGAACTTGTATTGAAGCGACGGCAGCTATTTTTGGAGGCACCCAAAGTTTACATACAAATGCCTTGGACGAAGCCATCGCTTTGCCCACAGATTTTTCGGCTAGGATTGCAAGAAACACACAACTTTACCTTCAAAAAGAGACTAAAATCACCAAAACAGTCGATCCATGGGCTGGAAGTTTCTATGTTGAAAAACTGACCCACGAAATTGCTGAAAAAGCTTGGAGTCATATTGAAGAAGTGGAAGCATTAGGCGGCATGACGGATGCCATTAAAACAGGCGTTCCTAAACTGCGAATTGAAGAAGCCGCTGCCCGAAAACAAGCCCGAATCGATTCTGGCCAAGACCTTATTATCGGAGTTAATACATACAAACTCGATAACGAAGACGCATTGCAAATTTTGGAGGTTGACAATGAACTTGTACGCTCGCAACAAATAAACCGATTAGCAACCACTAAATCCAACCGTAACTCGAAAAAGGTGAAAGAAATTTTGGAAAAAATCAGCAAAGCAGCTGGGAATGGAACCGAAAATTTATTAGCTTTAGCCGTCGAAGCTGCCAAAGAACGAGCAACATTAGGTGAAATTAGCGATGCATTGGAACACGAATTTGGACGGTATAAAGCAGACATAAAAACATTTTCAGGCGTGTACAGTAAAGAAATTAAAAACGATGTATCTTTTGAAAAAGCCAAACAATTGGCCAATAAATTTTCGAAATCCGAAGGACGTCGCCCCAGAATAATGATTGCTAAAATGGGGCAAGACGGTCATGACCGTGGTGCAAAAGTGGTGGCGACTGGCTATGCCGATTTAGGGTTTGATGTTGATATTGGCCCGCTTTTTCAAACCGCCGAAGAAGCTGCGAAACAAGCGGTTGAAAATGATGTTCATATTTTAGGAGTATCGTCATTGGCAGGTGGTCACAAAACGCTCGTCCCTAAAGTTATAGAAGCTCTAAAAGCACATGGACGCGAAGATATTATGGTCATTGTAGGGGGTGTTATTCCCAAACAAGATTATCAATATTTATTCGATGCTGGTACTATAGCTGTTTTTGGGCCAGGCACTAAAATTAGTGATGCTGCCATTACCGTTTTGGATATCTTAATAAATTAATTACCTTTATAAAATCTTAACCGGATCTACTGACAAGTAAGTTGCAAATGAAATCTCAAATCTCATATGCTACAACCAAAAATAATAGCAATTGCTAATCAAAAAGGTGGGGTGGGTAAAACTACGACTGCTATAAATTTATCCTGTGCTCTTGGCATTTTGGATCAAAAAGTGTTGCTTATCGATGCCGATCCACAGGCTAATGCAACTTCAGGCTTAGGAGTTTTAACAACAAACCTTAAACATTCTATTGTAAATTTATTCCAAGGAGATGAAGATATTAATCAATCTATTTTAGAAACTTACAGTCCAAATTTAAAAATAATACCAGGATCTATTAAACTTGCTGAACTTGAAATAAATGTTCAAAACACGAACGTCAATCGATTAAAAGAGGCGCTTTGTAAATTGAAAAGCGAATATGATTATATTATTATAGATTGTTCGCCATCATTAGGATATCTGACTTTAAATTCATTTGTCGCCTCTGACTCCATAATAATACCTGTCCAATGTGAGTTTTTCGCATTGGACGGATTAAGTAAATTACTATCTACGATTCAAAGTGTTAGAAAATCATTCAATTCAAACTTAGATATTGAAGGGATTTTAATGACAATGCATGATGAAAGATTAAGACATAACAACCATGTTATTAATGAATTAAAAAAACATTTTAACGATCTAATATTTAAAACAATTATCAAAAGAAACGTAAGCTTAAGCGAAGCGCCTAGTTTTGGAACCAGTGTGTTTGATTACAAAGCGACCTGCGAAGGCTCAATAAATTATCTTAACCTATCTCGAGAAATTATGAAAAATCAACCCCTAGACAAACGTAACACTTTAGGCAAAGAGTTACATCAAATCCTGAAGGACACGAACGAAAATGTTGCGTTTGCTCCTACAAATAAAGAAAGAAATTTGGATGATTATAAACCATTTTCATTTAAAGATAAAAATTTCAGTAAGCTTTCTGGAAGCACTAAAAATGAAATAATAGCTCAATTTGGCCTAGTTTATAATGACCTACACAGCGATATGTGGATGTATCGTGTTTCAGATAAGATTAGTCTGTTTAAAAAAAATTATCTTTATTTATATTTTGAAAAAAACAAAGTAAAACACATTCGATTAAAGCGCTTCAAGTACAGTTGAAAACTTGATTAAATTCTTAAACAAATTGGTTTTAATTCGTCGTAATTAATTGTATTTTTACCTAAATATATAAAAATAATAATGGGAAAACTCATTGCTATAGCAAATCAAAAAGGAGGCGTTGGAAAAACCACTACAACGGTGAATCTGGCTGCCTGTTTAGGAGCTTTAGATAAAAAAATATTATTAATTGATGCAGACCCACAAGCTAATGCTTCATCTGGTCTCGGGATCGATGTCGATTCTGTAGAGCTTGGAACGTATCAACTCTTAGAGCATAATTGTACTGCCAAAGAAGCTATACAAAAAACATCCGCTACAAACGTGGATATCATACCAGCACATATTGATTTGGTGGCCATAGAAATTGAACTCGTTAATATGGAGAAACGGGAATATATGCTCAAACAAGCGATTGAACCTATCAAATCTAACTACGACTATATTCTTATAGATTGTGCACCTTCTCTAGGCCTATTGACTCTTAATGCACTCACAGCAGCCGATTCGGTTCTCATTCCAATTCAATGTGAGTATTTTGCACTAGAAGGCTTAGGTAAATTATTAAATACAATCAAAAGTGTTCAGAAAATTCATAATCCAGAGTTAGACATTGAAGGGCTCTTACTCACCATGTATGATTCAAGGTTACGATTGTCTAATCAAGTTGTTGAAGAGGTTCAAAACCACTTTTCAAACATGGTTTTTAAAACCATTATTCAACGCAATGTAAAACTCAGTGAAGCGCCTAGTTACGGAGAAAGTATAATTAATTATGACGTAAATAGTAAAGGTGCTACAAATTACTTAAGTTTGGCTAAAGAAATCATCAGTAAACAGTAATATAATGGCCAAAGCTATTAAAAAACAAGCCTTAGGACGCGGACTATCTGCTCTTTTACAGGACTCTAAAAATGACCAATCTTCTATTGAAAGTAGGAACAATAGCCCTCAAATTGGAACTATTGTTGAATTAGAATTAAATCTAATAGAAGTCAATCCTTTTCAACCTCGAACACAATTTAAAGAAGAGGCCATCCGAGAATTAGCGTCTTCAATTCAAGAATTAGGAGTTATACAACCCATCACCGTTCGTAAAATAGAACCTAATACCTTTCAATTAGTTTCTGGGGAACGTCGTTTTAGAGCATCAACCTTACTTGGATTAAAAACAATACCTGCATTCATAAGATCGGCTAATGACCAAGAAGCCCTAGAGATGGCATTGGTTGAAAATATTCAAAGAGAAGATTTAGATCCTATCGAAATTGCTTTAAGCTACCAACGTTTAATGGATGACATTCAACTGACGCAAGAGCAAATGAGTCAACGTGTTGGAAAAAAACGATCCACGATTGCTAATTATCTTCGTTTGTTAAAATTAGATCCTTTAATTCAGACTGGAATGCGTGATGGATTTATTAGTATGGGACACGGAAGAGCAATTGTTAATATTGGATCACTATCTGATCAAATTGACATCTATAAAGAAATTTTATCAAATAAACTATCCGTTCGAGCTACAGAAATACTCGTCAAAAACTATCACAATCCAAAATCAGTAAAGCCGACAAAACAAACTGAACTTCCTGAATTTATTCAAAATGGAGTTCAAGAAATAGCGTCCTACTTTGGTCATAAAATTGATATTAAAATGGAGAAAAATGGTAGTGGAAAAATTCAAATTCCATTTCATTCTAAAGAAGATTATGATCGCATCTTAAAATTATTTAAAAGTGATAAATAAGCAATGGCTCGTTATATTTTTCTGTGCATGCTCGTGGATTAGTTTTGCTCAGGAACTCGAAGCACCACAAATTGATGAAGATGCTCAAAGTGTTTTAGAATTTGAAGGGGAAACCCCTACTGTCATAGATGCCTTAGCTCCATCAAGAGCTGCCTTTTATTCTGCGATACTTCCAGGGTTAGGCCAAGCATATAATAAAAAATATTGGAAAATTCCGATTGTTTTGGGAGCCCTTGGAACAGGAGTCTATTTTTACAACTCCAACAACAAACTCTATAAACGCTACAGATCAGCATACAAAAGACGGTTAGCTGGGTTTACGGATGACGAATTTTTTGGAACTACTGAAGTTCCAATAGTTTCAGATGAAGGACTCATTAGAGCTCAACAATCGTTAAGGCGAAATAGTGAATTATCCCTTTTAATTACGATAGGTCTTTATGCCTTAAATATTATTGATGCTAACGTTGATGCTCATTTATTACAATGGAATGTCGATAAAAATTTAGCCATCAGACCTCATTATGATTTTGAATCGTCTGATGCTTCATCACAAATGGGTCTCACATTAAACTTTAATTTTTAAAATGAAAATAGCACTTTTAGGATACGGGAAAATGGGAAGAGTGATCGAGAAAATTGCGATCAGTCGTGGACATGAAGTGACGTTGAAAATTGATAAAGACAACGCTCCTTACGATATCAAAACGGTGGATGTAGCAATTAATTTCAGCACCCCCGATTCTGCGGTCAGTGCAATTAGTAGTGCGCTTTCAAATGGAATTCCAGTGATTTCGGGAACCACAGGCTGGTTATCTGAAATGGACGTTATAAAAAACCTTTGTGACACCAAAAAAGGGGCCTTTATTTATGCTTCCAATTTTAGTTTGGGAGTGAATATATTCTTTGAACTCAATAAACATTTAGCCAAGATGATGAAAAATCTGACGGACTATGATGTCAATCTAGAAGAAATTCATCACACCCAAAAACAAGATGCACCTTCTGGAACAGCGATTACATTGGCAGAAGGTGTATTGGAAAATAGCGAATATGATAACTGGGGGTTAGCCCCTCTAAATGATGACAAAAAATTAGCCATCACTGCTAAACGTATCGATGATGTACCGGGAACACATACTGTAAATTACGATTCTACAGTCGATAGCATTTCACTCACACATACCGCTCATAACAGAGAAGGTTTTGGACTTGGTGCCGTTGTTGCCGCCGAATGGATTGTCGGAAAAACGGGTGTTTTTACAATGAATGACGTGTTAAACATTGGTTAAAATGCTATAAACAAATAGTACTAACCTATAAATTTAGACATTTAAATAACTTATTTCAATTATGACATTATCTCAATGGTTTATTTTTTTCTTAATCGTGCAATTAGTTCACGGATTAGGAACTTGGAAATTATACATAAAAGCAGGTCGAGGCGCATGGGAAGCATTCATACCCATTTATAATGGCATTGTATTGATGAAAATAATCAACCGTCCAACTTGGTGGGTTGCGTTGTTATTTTTACCGGTGATCAGTTTAATCATGCTAATTATTATATGGGTCGAAACCGCTCGTAGTTTTGGAAAAAACAAATTTTCTGATACTGTATTAGCAATTTTCTCATTAGGGTTTTATAATTATTACTTAAATTATTTCGCAGATGTCAGTCACATTCCAAACAGAAGTTTACAGCCCAAATCGGGTTCAGGAGAATGGACGAGTTCTATTTTATTTGCAATAGTTGCTGCGACAATCGTTCATACCTACTTTCTTCAGCCTTATGTGATTCCATCATCATCGCTTGAAAAATCGTTGTTAGTGGGTGATTTTTTGATTGTTAGTAAAATGCATTACGGTCCTAGGGTCCCAATGACTACCGTTGGACTTCCAATGGTCCATGATACGATTCCGATAATAAATAAAAAATCGTATTTATTTGACGATCAAATTGAGGCACAAAACACGTCTTTGAAAAGTAAATTGCAACTCCCCTATTTACGAATACCAGGATGGGAAACCATCAAACGTAATGAAATCGTTGTTTTCAATCAGCCCGCAGATACACTTTTGGATATGAACGATTTTAATCCAGATAGAAATTACTATAAACCTATTGATAAAAAAACCAACCTAGTAAAACGTTGTGTGGCGATTGCTGGAGATACGCTAGAAATAAGAGATGGGTATGTATATATCAACGGGATTCAAAACACTTTACCCTATCGTGCAAAGCTTCAATTTAGCTATGAAGTGACCTTAAAACCCGGAAAAACGTTTGAACGAAGTATTATAGAGCAATTAAAAACGCGCTATGATATTACCGATGGCATTTATGCAATGGGAAATAAAATCATCATTCCTGCTGCGTCCGATGAGGCCGTCAAAGTGTTTAAAAACCACCCGAGTGTGGCGACAATCGACCGCTTCATAGAACCAAAAGGACAACGAGATCCTTTAGAATTTCCACATGATCCTAGTTATGATTGGAACCGCGACTTTTTTGGGCCTTTATATATTCCTGAAAAAGGCAAAACAATGGCGCTTGATCTAAAAAACCTGCCCGTTTATAAACGTCTCATTACAGAATACGAAGGAAACAGACTGTATACAAAAGGAAATCAAATTTTTATAAACGGTCAACTCTCTGATTCATATACTTTCAAACAAAATTACTATTGGATGATGGGTGACAACAGGCACAATTCTATTGATGCTCGGAGATGGGGATTTGTACCTTTTAATCATGTGGTAGGAAAGCCCGTTTTTATATGGATGAGTTGGAACACCAATGGCAAAGGGTTCAATAAAATACGATGGGATCGTGTCTTTACAACCGTTCATCCAGATGGAGAACGCACCTCTTACTTCATTCCTTTCTTAGTTTTATTAGCTGTATGGATTGGGTATAATAAATGGCGTAAAAGAAAAAACACGACCGTCTAATACTTTGGTATGACACTTCTTTACCCTACATTTTTCCCAAACGTTGCTAGCTATATGGTGATGGTACAATCCACAAATTTAGTGTTTGAAATTCAAGATTCATATCAGAAACAAACCTATAGAAACCGCTGCTATATTTATGGTGCAAATGGAAAACTAGGATTAAATATTCCAGTTCATTATTCTCAAAAAAATCGACAAAATTCTACTGAAATCAAGATAGACAATTCGTCTAATTGGCAGTCCATTCAATGGAAATCAATTGAAAGTGCTTATAAAACTTCGCCATTTTTTGAATTTTATGAAGATGAATTTACGGTGCTATTTAATACCCCTAAAGAATTTCTGATCGCTTTTAATTTTGAATGTATTGAAGTAATCAACCGCTGTCTGAATTTAGAAGTCATTTTCACGAAATCCGATCAATTTTCAAAATCAACCTCCGATTTAGATTATCGTTTTTTAGTCAATGCACGCAAAGAATCCATCATTAACAATCCGAGCTACATTCAAGTATTTCAAGATAAATATGGGTTCATCAACAACTTAAGCATCTTAGATTTATTATTTAACGAGGGGCCTAACGCTTTGACGTATTTAAAACAAAATCCTATAACATTTTAGATAATGATACAAGGACTTGTGCATTACGGGATTCATTTTTTAGGACCGTTACTGTTGGCTTTATTAGTATATAGAAAAAACTGGATCAAAACGTATGTCATTTTATTGAGTGCTTTTATCATTGATCTCGACCATTTACTGGCCACGCCAATATTTGATCCCAATCGCTGTAGTATCGATTTCCACCCACTTCACTCCTACTTAGCAATTGGTTGCTATGTGTGTTTGCTCATTCCTTCAAAAACTCGATTGGTCGGTTTAGGCCTTTGTATACATATCCTCGCTGATTATTGCGATTGTTTATTTATCTAAAGAAAACTGAGATAGAATCGGATAGTGATCTGAATAAGGAACGGAATAGTTCTGAAATGATTCTACTTTGAAACGTTCATCCGCTAAAATAAAATCGATTCTAACTGGAAAATATCTAAAATTAAAGGTGCGACCAAAGCCATTTCCAGAAACATCAAAAGCATCTACTAAATCGCCTTTCAAAACACGATACACATACGAATAAACGGTATTATTAAAATCACCGCTCATCAGCACCTTATGAGGTGACTTTGCAACATGATCTACAACTAGTTCGGCTTGTAATTGTTGGGCTTTAAAAGTGATGCCTAAGCGTTTTAAAAGCCTATTGGACTGTTCTTTGTCAAGCGATTCTACATTGGGATTAATTCCTGACGATTGAAGATGCACATTATACACCCGAATAGTATCCGATTTTATAAGAACATCCGCATAAATGGCACTATTGGCAGAATTAGAAAAATTGATAAAACCTGAATTCAGAATTTTATATGTCGAAAAAATAGCAAGTTCCGATTTATTGTTAGAAGTGTTTGTTTGATGCTTGTAATCGTACGATCTAAAATCCAACCCAGCACTTGAATCATACTCTTGAAAGCACAAAATACTGGGTGCTTCTTCAGTAATAAAATTTTGAATTTTAGAAGGTATTGAATCCTCTTTAATCCAATCATATAAATTAAACAAGCGAACATTGTAACTCATCAGTGTAAAAGTATCCTCTAAATTGGAGGATTCCTGAGATGAAAATTTATAAAATGATGCGACATAATTATACCCTACAGCAAGAATTAATAGAGAAAGAATCAATTGCTTTTTTAGTTTGAGCAGCCAAAAAACTACAAATATAATGTTTAAAATAATGAGCAATGGGACGGATAAGCTTAACACTGAAATCAGTGAAAACGTTTTGGGTGGTACATAATAAATTCCGTAGGACAATAGCGACAACAGTGCTACCACTGAATTTATCAGAAACACAACTTTATCTAAAAAATTTAAGTTTTTCAAACGTCTCTATTTTCCAGCTCTGAATAAAAAATCCTTCTCTACTTGGGTTAAACTATCATAACCACTTTTACTAATTTTATCTAAAATAAGGTCTATCTGTTTTTGATGCGTAAAACGGTCAAACTCTTCTTTTTTCTTTCCAGCAAAGGAATTGTTTTTCTTCTTTTTATGAACCGTCTTTAGGTTGGATTTTGAAGCTGAAAAATAGGACGTAATCCGATCTATAAATTGTCCTATATCAACACCATTTTGAAATTGTTTTGCATAGACATACCCTAAAATATATCCACCAATATGTGCCACTGTTCCGCCAGAATTTAGAGTAAACAACCCTGGAATATCAAACACAACCAAAGCGATTCCAATGTACTTTAATGGAAATTGGAAGGTGAAAAACCGAACTTCTTTATTTGGTAAATACGTACATAAAAAAATAATAACCGCACGAACGCCTGCTGAAGCACCTACCAAAGGTCCAACTGTATTTAAAATCCCCGATGGAAATAAATTATAAACCAGCACAAAAGCCAATCCTCCAGATAAAATCCCTAATAAGTACACTTTAAGCGACACATCTTCTTTGAATAAATTAGAAAATGATCGACCAAAAAAATAAAGGACAATCATATTAAAAAACAAATGACTAAAGCTATAATGCGAAAAACCATACGTAAGAAGTGTCCAAGGTTTTGAAAGTAAATCAGAAAACGACTTTGAGAGCGAAAGCCATTGTAAACTGGCGCCATCTCCTTGAAGTCTCAAGCTTATGAAACTGATTAAAAAAATAACGAAATTAGCGACAATAATTTTTTCAAATATATTGAGGTTTGATATTTTTTCTCTTATATCTTGATTAAGACTTTTCATTAATTCCAACGGTATTTATCAAATTGATTTTTTTTCCAAAAATACATTAACAGGAAGCCGGTGACTGCGCCTCCAATATGGGCAATATAGGCGGTATTACTCGGACTAAAGATGGACATTCCGGTAAAGGCAGAAAACAAATCGAGGGCTATAATACCAGGGATGAAATATTTTGCTTTAATTGGGATTGGTAAAAACAACATCATTAATTCGGCATTTGGATTGAGCATTCCAAAGGCCACCAAAACACCCATAATGGCACCCGAAGCTCCAACCATAGATCCATTACTATTCACATTCAGATCAAAAAACATTCGAAATGAATCCTGATTGAGTTGACTCATATTATAGCCATAGGTTGACAACACAGGTTCTATTTTAGAAGCTAAAATCTCGCCTTGAAACATACGATCACTAAGAATATTTAAACTAGAGACTTCCTTTATAAAATCAAATGAAAATCCTAGCGCTTTTAAATCACTTATAAGTGGATACACCTGAACGTAATACACTAAAAAAGTCAAAGCAACAGCACCTAAGCCTGAACTAAGATAAAAAATTAAAAATTTACGTTGTCCAAACACCCGCTCAACGGCAGTACCAAACATAAATAAAGCAAACATATTAAACAATAAATGCTGAAAACCTCCATGCATAAACATGTGAGTAAAAACCTGCCAAGGCATGAAATTCGCACTCAATGGGTAGTACAGTGCCAATAAACCATAGAAAAAATCCTTATTCCCCAACAAATAGGTTCCTAAGAAAACGATGATATTAATGATTAGAAGATGCTTTACTGTAGGGGTTAATTGACGCATTTTAATTAAATTTTTTATCTAAATCTTCCACATTTAAAGTGGTAAAGATGGTTTTATTTGAAGGTGAAACTAAAGGCTCTTTACAAGAAAACAAGGTATTCACAATGTATTCCTGTTCCTGAATTTCTAATTTCTTTCCATTTTTAATCGCTAAACTTTTGGCTAAGGATTTAGACAATAAGTCACTAAGACTAAAATTTACATCTGGAACTTCATGCTCGATATCGTGAATGAGTTGTTCGAATACGCTTTGAACTTCCGATTCTTTGACCCCAACGGGCAACCCAGTTAGCTCAACACTTTGGATCGTAAAACTAGAAAACACGAAGCCCGTTGTTTCTAAAGCCTGTTGAAGGTCTGTTAATATGGTGAACTCGGATTTCGAAAACTTAAGTTGTAATGGAAATAACAATTGTTGACTAACGGCTTCATTGACGGTTGTTTTACGAAGAAACTCTTCATATAAAATTCGTTCATGTGCTCTGTTTTGATCAATCACTAACATACCTGATTTAATCGTATTTATAATGTATTTATTGTGTAATTGGAATGTTTTCTGAACCTTTCGCTCTGTTGAATCGTCAAAAATAGACGAGGTCATTTCATCGGATTCATAATTGACTTGACTAAAACTATCTGTATTTGATTTAGATTCCAAACCAACATATAATCCTTCCCAAGCCTGCGTTACCGGTTTCGAATAGGACGAAGCGTTTGAACCAGACTTAGAAAAAGGGTTAAACTCTCGGTCTACTTCCACTTTTGGTACAGGGTTTTGCGTGCCTTGAAACCCGTATGGGGTATCTAAATTCTTATCACGTTCAAAATCAAGAACTGGCGCAATACTAAATTGCCCTAAACTATGTTTAACCGCTGCACGTAAAATGGCATAGATGGTTTGTTCATCATCAAATTTTATTTCGGTCTTGGTAGGATGAATGTTGATATCGATACTTTGAGGATCAACTTCTAAGTTTAAAAAATAGCAGGGATGTTTTCCAGGTTGAAGTAAGCCCTCAAAAGCCGCTGAAATGGCATGATTTAGATATGGACTCTTAATAAAACGATTGTTGACAAAAAAGAATTGTTCCCCACGAGACTTTTTTGAATATTCTGGTTTTCCAACAAATCCAGAAACGGTTATAACCTCGGTCGTTTCATCTACAGGAACTAATTTTTCATTCATTTTCCCCCCAAATGCACTTACAATTCGTTGTCTGAAATTTCCTTTTAAGAGGTTAAATAAATCACTTCCATTGTGGTACAAGGAAAAGTTGATTGCGGGATGTGCCAATACGACTCTATGGAATTCATCGATGATATGACGGAATTCAACCGTATCCGATTTTAAAAAATTACGACGTGCTGGGATGTTAAAAAATAAATTCTTAACGGCTATCGAAGATCCGTTTGGGGTCGCAATCACGTCTTGGGACGTAAAAACACTCCCTTCAACTGTTAAAAGGGCTCCTAATTCGTCGGATGCTTGTTTTGTTTTCATCTCAACGTGTGCAATCGCAGCAATACTTGCCAGCGCTTCACCCCTAAAGCCTTTAGTGTGTAAGTTGAATAGATCGTCGGCAACTTTAATTTTGGAGGTCGCATGTCGCTCAAAACTCAAGCGCGCATCGGTCACGCTCATACCTTTTCCATCGTCAATGACTTGAATGAGTGTTTTTCCAGCGTTTTTTACTAATAATTTGATCGTCGTTGCGCCCGCGTCAATTGCATTTTCTAAAAGTTCTTTGACTACAGAAGCAGGACGTTGAACAACTTCACCAGCAGCGATTTGATTTGCCACATGATCGGGTAATAATTGAATTATATCGGCCATGTATTAGAAAAATATACTTAAATCAAAATCTATAATCCATAGGAAAACAAATATCAATATTAAAATTATAATAGAAACTCTTCTGTTGGCTAAGGTATTGGGGTTGGTTTTTAAATCATCAATTGCATTGGTGATTTTCCCTTTCAGATTTGTTTTTTGAATGGTGACCCGTTGATCATCAAACTTGTGTTTTATTTCAAACGGGCTACGTTCGCCTTTGTAAAAGCGAGGTGTATAATTATATTTTTTATTTTTTTTTGTTTTAAATATACCCATTACATAACATTATAAAGCGTCTAATATGTAGACACCCATCAGCAAAAAGACGAGTGCAATTAAAAGCCAAGTTAATGAAAAACCGCGTGATTTTCTAGTGGATTTCAGAAGAAAACGATCCTTTTTTGATGTATTATTAGAATCTGAAATATCATTTTCAGAACCTTTTAACGTAAATTTTCTGGTTTTTCTAGGAAACACTGCTTTTTTGATTTGACACAATTCAAAAATACTTAAATCTAGAGTATCAAAAACGAATCAAATTAAAAATTATCAACAGATGTTGAATTTATAAGGTATGACTTAAATGTGCCATCTTAATCGCAGTAATAGCGGCTTCAACGCCCTTATTACCATGCTTCCCGCCTGATCGATCGATCGATTGTTGAAGATTATTATCTGTTAAAACACAAAAAATTACCGGCACATCATGAAGGATATTCAAGTCTTTGATGCCTTGAGTGACGCCGTCACATACAAAATCAAAGTGTTGCGTTTCGCCTTTAATAACACTTCCAATCGCAATCACAGCATCCACATGTTGCTGCTGCATTTTTTTAGCGCCAAAGATGAGTTCAAAACTACCGGGTACATGAACGGTTTTAATATTTGAATCTTCTACACCACAATCTAATAAAGCATCTATAGCCCCTTTTAATAAACCTTCTGTAATGGTTGGGTTCCATTCAGAAACAACAATCCCAAACCTAAATTTTGTCGCGTCTGGGAGTGTCGTAGAATCGTAATTAGATAAATGCGTGTTTTCGGTGGCCATAATTAGTTAATCGCTGCCTCTGCTTTACCAATAAATACTTCAATGTTTTTGGATTCATTACTTTCAGAAAACTCTGATTTGATTTGATTGAAAAAACCTAAAGCTTGTTTATTTTTCCCTAACTTCAAACCAATCACTCCAGCTTTGTAAAGATACATTGGAGTTGTGTAGTTGTTTGATTTAAGTTCTGCTGCTTGTACATAGTAGTTATACGCATCTTCTAATTGTTCTAACTGGACAAATGCATCGCCAATACCACCTTTTGCAATGGGACCAAGGACATCGTCATCAGATGAAAAGGCATTTAAATAGGTTACTGCATTCGGATAATCTTTCATATTTAAGAAAGCCATTCCAGCATAGTAGTTTGCTAAATTTCCAGCATCTGTTCCTGCGTAGACCTCCGCAATATCAATAAAACCATATTTTCCATCAAATCCATTTAAGGACAGGGTGAATAATGAATCTTTAGAAGCTCCATTAACCGCTTGATCGAAATATTGTTGGGATTGAAATAAATCATTTGTCGCTTGACTTTCTTTAGGCTCCTGAATATATTTACTAAATCCTAGAAATCCTAAAACCAACACTGCTGCAAGTCCTACAATAATGAAAATATATTTTTGATTTTTTATTACCCACTCTTCTGTGCGAGATGCCGATTCATCTAAGGTGTTAAAAACCTCTGCGGTTGTGGATCCATCTTCTATTGAAGTCTCTAATTCTGCCTTCGTGGACGGTTTTCCGCCTCGTTTCTTATATGTTGCCATAGTCTTGTTATTGTTGAGGCTCAAAAATATAATTTTTATTCGTAAAAAAAAGGCAAATTATTTGTTATTTTTCAATAATTTGCAGCATCTTTTTTAAGGCCACTTCAAGAAGATAAATAAAAAATTAAGACCAATTTTTCATGATTTTAAAATCATTAAATTTATTAAACTATAAAAATTTCGATGCTTATTCGGTAGAATTTGATGCGAAGATCAATTGTTTTGTGGGTGCTAATGGCGTGGGTAAAACAAATATATTAGACGCTATCTACCATCTATCCTTTGGGAAAAGTTACTTTAACCCGATTGCGTCTCAAAACATCAGACATGAGGAAGATTTTTTTGTCGTTGACGGCTTGTATGAAAAAAATGAACGCAATGAAAAAGTGATTGTTTCGCTCAAAAGAGGGCAAAAAAAAATTATCAAACGTAACGGAAAAGCATACGACCGATTTAGTGATCATATTGGGTTTTTACCCTTAGTAATTATCTCACCTACCGATCGAGATTTGATTATTGAAGGCAGTGATACACGTCGGAAATTTATGGATGGGGTCATTTCTCAAAGTGATAAAAGCTACCTAGAAGCGCTTTTAAACTATTCTAAAATTCTCGCACAGCGAAATGCCTTATTAAAGTATTTCGCTTTAAATAATAACTTTAATAAAGACACTTTAGAGGTTTACAATGAACAACTTAACGAATACGGAAATCATATTCATGAGAAGCGAAACTTATTTCTAGAAACCTTTACACCAATCTTTAGAAGTCGTTATAAAGCCATTAGTAATAACAATGAAGATGTTGACCTTATATATAATAGCCAGTTGAATGAATCCACATTAATAGACTTGTTTGCTATGAACCTCAACAAGGATCGAATGCTTCAATATACAAGTGTTGGAATTCATAAAGACGATTTAGATTTTTCAATCAAAGGCTATCCGGTTAAGAAATTTGGAAGTCAAGGACAGCAGAAATCGTTTTTAATCGCCCTAAAACTGGCGCAGTTTGATTTCATCAAAGCTCAAAGTGGTGTGACCCCTCTGCTCCTACTTGATGATGTATTTGACAAACTCGATGAACAACGTGTGGCTCAAATTATCAAATTGGTTAATGACGAAAATTTTGGGCAGTTATTTATTTCAGATACGCATGCCGATCGCACCGAGAAGGCCATTAAAAGCGTTCATCAATCCTATCAAATATTCAAACTGTGAAACAACTTCTAGCAATCCTCTTAATCATTTCACTAAACAGCTGCAAGTCAGATGTTTCAACCTACATTCCATTTATCGAAGGCTATTGGGAAATTGTCAGTGTGACTAAAGATCAGAAAAAAGTAAAAGAATTTAAAATTAGTGAATCGATCGATTACTTTAAAGTGAATGAAGATTTGTCTGGGTATCGAAAAAAAGTAACTCCACGATTTGATGGTGCTTTTGAAATGTCTCAACACCAATCTGAATTTACTCTCTCCATTGATGAGAGTCAATTATGGATTCAATATGACAACAACGCTGTTTTTTTTCGTGAAGAAATTATTCGGGCCAATGAATCTAGTTTAATTATCAGTAATAACGATGGGTTTATTTATACTTACAAACCTTATGAACCTTTAATTTTTGACTAATGAGTAAACGCCAAAACGATCCGTTCAAAATGGATGATTTAATGAAATCGTTCATGAAAGAAAATAAACTCGAAAAAGGACTGGACAAAGTCAATGTTGAAGCGGCCTGGAGAGATTTAATGGGTAATGGCGTGAATAATTATACCAATAGCGTTAAATTACATAAAGAAACCCTTTACGTAGAATTGAGTTCCTCTGTATTACGTGAAGAACTCAGTTATGGAAAAGATAAAATTATTGGCATGCTTAACGAAGCACTGGGGAAAAACCTCATCACAAAAATAATTTTAAGGTAAATAGTCGTACAAAAAAAGCCACAATATAATTGTAGCTTTTAAATCATTATTTAGATTGAATTCTCTTAGAACATCTCTCTTTCTGAAAAATGAAACGCTCCTTCAATAGCGGCATTTTCATCACTATCACTCCCATGTACTGCATTTTCACTGATAGAATCTGCAAACATATTTCGGATGGTTCCTTCAGCTGCTTCGGCTGGATTTGTCGCTCCAATTAAGGTTCTAAAATCTTCTACTGCATTTTCTTTTTCAAGGACCGCTGCTACGATTGGTCCACGGGTCATATAGGTGACCAATTCACCAAAAAATGGACGCTCATTATGAACTGCATAAAACGCTTCGGCATCTGCATTGGTAAGTTGAGTTAATTTCAAAGCAACAATTCTAAACCCTGAAGCTGTGATTTTTTCTAATATTGCACCAATATTCCCTTTTTCAACAGAAT
>ERZ807291.646-NODE-646-length-58906-cov-12.492243_pt1 | contig 58906 bp, 50 predicted proteins | sample MGYA00521257_ERZ807291 | MGnify/ENA primary metagenome ERZ807291 (study PRJEB31413, sample SAMN03169783) | marine metagenome | biome: Marine; feature: Water; material: Subsurface seawater | place: North Sea | collected 2011-04-28 | depth 1 m m ... | reverse complement strand
TTGACGATGATGCTGGCAATTATGGCGACGACAACTACTAAGCGGTGTCATTGTTTTTTGAGCGACCTGATTCTGGCGAGCGCGCAGTTCTAGTTCATATAAAATTGAATAGCGAGTCCGAACCTGAGGATCCCAGGGAGTTTGAAGAGCTAGTGATTTCTGCGGGTGGCGATCCGGTCGAATTTCTGACCGGATCACGCCCATCTCCAAGTGCTAAGTTTTTTGTTGGATCCGGCAAACTTCAAGAAATTGGAGCAGTCATTAAAAGTCTCGATGCCGAACTCGTCATTTTTAACCACAATTTATCCCCCAGTCAGGAACGTAATATTGAGGCCGAACTTAAATGTCGAGTGCTCGATAGAACAGGCTTGATTTTGGATATTTTCGCCCAGCGTGCCAGAACCCATGAGGGCAAGCTCCAGGTAGAGCTGGCCCAGTTACAGCATCTGTCATCGCGACTGGTGCGCGGATGGACTCACCTTGATCGAGAGAAAGGTGGCATTGGTATGCGCGGGCCCGGTGAGACACAGCTGGAATCTGATCGGCGAATGGTTAGAGACCGTATCAAGACTATTAAACAGCGGCTTGAAAAAGTTAGAAAGCAGCGTGATCAGGGCCGTCGATCACGGACTAAGTCAGAGATACCGACAGTGTCTTTGGTGGGATATACCAATGCTGGAAAATCGACACTGTTTAACAAGCTGACCAGTGCAGAGGTCTATGTTGCCGATCAACTTTTTGCAACTCTGGATCCAACTATGCGCCGGCTGGATGTTGCCGAGTTAGGGCCAGTAGTCTTTGCTGACACAGTAGGTTTTATCAGCCATCTCCCGCACCGTTTGGTGGATGCTTTTAGAGCCACATTAGAAGAAGCCGCATCGTCGAATTTACTGCTGCATGTTGTCGATGCCTCGGCAGAGGATCGAGCGGTTAATATAGAGCGGGTCAATGAAGTGTTAAAAGAGATTAAGGCACATGACTTGCCATCGCTGATGATATACAACAAGATTGATCTGCTTGAGGATATGCAGCCTCATATAGAGCGCGATGAACAGGGTGTTCCTATAGCGGTCTGGGTCTCCGCACTAGCGGGGAAGGGCATGGAGTTGTTACTTCAAGCGGTTGTTGAATGTCTGCCCAATAAGATTGTGCATGAGCATATCCAGCTGCAGCCCAGTCAAGGGGCATTTCGAGCCGCACTCTATAGCCAAAAAGCGGTATTATCCGAACAGTCAGTGGAGTCAGGCGCTATTAATTTGGAAATTAAGCTGGCAGAGAGCGACTTTTTGCGTCTGCTCAAGAATTCGGGGTTGAAAGTACAGGATATGGTCACATTGTAAAAGCAATACGATAATTCTGTAGTAATACCCACAAGAGATTAACTATTAAAACTGGAGAACATTATGGCCTGGAATGAACCGGGTGGCGGCAAAGATCCTTGGGGTGGTAATCGAGGAAATGACGGTCCACCAGATATTGATGAAGCACTTAATAAACTTAAAGAGAAATTTGCCGCATTTGGCGGTGGATCTGGGGGCGGTGCTGGTAGTAGTAAAGGTCTGTTACCTGTGGCGTTAATTGCGCTGGCCATTATATGGGGCTTGCTCGGATTCTATCAGGTCGACGAGAAAGAGCAGGCAGTGATCCTGCGTCTTGGAAAGTACAGCGATACAGTGGGCTCTGGTTTGCACTGGAATCCTCCGTTGGTTGACTCAGTGACAACCGTTCGCGTGACTGAAGAGCGGCAGTATTCAGCGCGTGGTCTAATGCTGACTCAGGACGAGAATATTGTAGAAATATCTTTAACGGTGCAGTACAACATCGCCAATGCCAAAGACTTTGTACTCAGCATTAAAGATCCAGAGACGAGTCTTAAGCAAGCAACAGACAGCGCGCTGCGCCATGTTGTTGGTAGTACTGGCCTAGATGGTGTGATTTCCACGGGCCGAGAACTGGTTGCAGTCAGTACTGCCGAGAAGCTTCAGGATCTGCTAAATGTGTATAGCAGTGGTATCAATGTGGTCAAGATTAATATTGAGGAGGCGCGCCCACCGACAGAGGTCAAGGCAGCCTACGATGATGTGATCAAGGCGCGGGAAGATCTAGAGCGTTTGGTAAACGAAGCTCAGGCCTATTCGAACGGAATTATTCCGGAAGCTCGTGGTGAAGCACAGCGACTGCGCGAAGAGGCTGAAGGATACCTGTCCCAGGTAGTGTCCAAGTCACAGGGTGAAGCGAAGCGCTTTACAACTCTGCTGGCAGAGTACAAAAAGGCACCAGAGGTTACTCGAGAGCGACTTTACATCGACGCTATTGAGCAGGTTATGAGCAACAGTACTAAGATTCTGATGGATACCGAAGGCGGCAACAATATGCTTTACCTGCCGTTAGACAAGTTGGTTCAGCAGGGCAATGCAGCTAGCCCAAGGAGAGGATCAGCAAGTGATTCACAAATGGTTGATCGGATTGCCAATGAAGTGATTGAGAAGCTTCAGCGCAACAGCAATCAAATTCAATCGGAGAGACGACGATGAATAATCTAATGAAGTCAGTCATCGTATTGCTGCTTTTACTGATTGGTGCCAATAGCACCCTATATGTGGTCAGTGAATTTGAACGCGGTGTGAAACTGCAGTTTGGTAAATTGGTCGAAGCAGATATTCAACCGGGTCTGCATGTTAAAATCCCATTTGTAGATAATGTGCGTATTTTTGATGCGCGAATTCTTACAGTAGATGCGCAGCCAGCCAGTTTCTTTACTGTTGAAAAGAAACGTCTGATTGTAGATTCCTACGCCAAATGGCGCATCGCCAATGTAGAAACTTACTATAAGGCAACGGGCGGCGTTGAGTCTGTAGCCCAAAACCGTCTAGCCAATCGAGTCAATAATGGTCTCAGAAACCAATTTGGTACTCGTACCTTGAATGAGGTGGTTTCTGGTGAGCGAGACCTGTTGATGAAAAATATCACCGACGAGCTAAATGCCTCAGTACTTAATAGCCTCGGCATTGAAGTGGTTGATGTTAGGGTTAAGCGTATTGATCTTCCGCAGGAAGTCAGCAGTCAGGTATTCCGTCGTATGACCGCTGAGAGAGATAAGGAAGCCCGCGAGTTGCGCTCAACGGGGAAGGAGAGAGCCGAAAAAATTCGTGCCTCTGCCGATCGTGAGCGAACTATCGAAGTAGCTAACGCCTATCGTGATGCTGAGGAGCTGCGTGGTGAAGGTGATGCTAAAGCGGCCGCTGTCTACGCTGCTGCCTATCAGCAGGATCCTGAGTTTTACGCCTTTATGCGTAGTCTCAATGCCTATAAGGCTGCCTTTGCTAATAAGGGTGATATTATGTTGGTGGAGCCAGATAGCGACTTCTTTAAGTATTTGAACCAGCAGCGCGGTCAGTAATAAGGGTCCGTAGGGTTTTTGAACCATTTAAAGATTTTAATTGGTTCAAAAACCTCTGCCACATTGATGGCGATTTTGTTAGAATTCGCGAACCGGGGAAACTCGGTTTTTTTATGCCGGTTTTGGGGTGAATCACAGTGCTTGAAGATATAGCCAGAGCAGTTGGCCTGATGCTGGTATTTGAAGGGATTATGCCCTTTTTGGCACCGAGCAGGTGGCGTAACATGGCGCAAGTTCTGGCCACCGTAGATGATCGCTCGATGAGAATAATTGGTCTGCTGAGTATGCTCGGTGGATTGGCTCTGCTGATTTTTTGGCGCTAGACTTTTAATATGGGATTCCTGTGAAAAATGTAGATCGCTGGTTACTGCCGGATGGCGTCGATGAAGTGCTTCCAGAACAGGCACAGGCTGTCGAGCACCTGCGCCGCCAACTTCTCGATCTCTATCACAACTGGGGCTATGACCTGGTTATCCCACCAATGGTAGAGTTTACCGAATCACTGCTCAGTGGCTCAGGTAGCGACCTCGATTTAATGACCTTTCGCGTGACGGATCAAATTAGTGGTCGCATGATGGGTATCCGCGCAGACATTACCCCCCAGACCGCTAGGATGGATGCGCACAGCCTGCGCCGAGAGGGGCCTAATCGTCTTTGCTATGCGGGCACTGTATTGCACACACGTCCACGCGGGCCTCTGGAATCACGCACGCCAATATCATTAGGTGTCGAGCTGTTTGGTGAAGCAACACTGAGCGCAGATATTGAAGTTATCGAACTGTTTTTACAGACATTGAAGGCAAGCGGTGTCGATAATGTGCATTTGGATCTAGGTCATGTCGATATTTTCCGTGGCCTGCTGGCCGTCGCCAATCTAGATAATGATCAAGAGAATCAATTATTCGAGTTGCTACAGCGCAAAGCTAGTGGTGAGTTGAGCAGCTGGATTGCCACCAATGTTAAGGATAGCAAGCTAGCTGGCTGGCTCAATGTGTTGCCAACGCTAGCGGGTAGCGCAGAGGTATTGGCCTCTGCTCAGCAGGCGTTAGCCGGCGCTCCTGAACCTGTATTAGCCGCTATTGCTCAGCTTGAGCGGGTGGTTGCAGCTATTCCCTCCGATCCGGTAACCATATATTTGGATCTGGGCGAGTTGCCCGGATACCACTATCACACCGGTATTGTCTTTGCCGGTTATGTGCAGGGCTACGGCAAGGCATTGGGCAATGGTGGTCGCTACGATCATGTTGGTGAAGCCTTTGGACGTTCGCGTCCAGCAACAGGGTTCGCCTTTGATCTTAAGTCATTGGTATCACAGGGAAATAGTCAATGTAGCTCAGCTGCAGGTATCTTTGTGCCCTACACAGATGATGCTGTATGTCACCAGCAGGTGGGCGTCTTGCGCAGTCAGGGCAACCGAGTTGTGCAGGGGTTTGCTGGTCAGATAGTCAATTATGAAGAAGTAAAATGTGATCGTCAGCTGGTGCAGCAAGATGGTCAGTATGTGATTCAAAAGTTGTTCTGATTTAAACGTCAGGTGGTGTAATTTTTTTCGAGTAAGAAATCTTATGGGTAAAAATGTCGTTATTCTTGGTTCTCAATGGGGGGACGAAGGTAAGGGAAAGATCGTCGATTTATTAACCGACAAAGCATCGTTGGTAGCGCGGTTCCAGGGTGGTCACAATGCTGGTCATACTCTGGTGATCGACGGCCAAAAGACGGCTCTGCATCTTATCCCATCTGGTATCTTGCGTGAGCATGTTACCTGTGTCATTGGCAATGGTGTGGTTGTGGCACCAGACGCGCTACTCAAAGAAATTAAAATGCTCGAAGAGCGCGGCGTAAAGGTGCGTGATCGTCTTAAAGTTTCGGGTTCCTGCCCGTTAATCCTCGGCTATCATATAGCGCTGGATCAGGCGCGTGAGGCGGCTCGTGGCAATGCCAAGATTGGCACCACAGGTCGTGGTATTGGTCCCGCCTACGAAGATAAGGTTGCGCGTCGTGCTCTGCGTCTGGGTGATATGGCTAATATGGAACGCTTTGCCGAGAAGTTAAAAGAAGTGCTTGAATATCATAACTTTGCGCTAACTCAATATTATAAAACTGACCCCGTCGATTTTGATAAAACTTTGGCCGAAGCTAAAGAGTGGGCTGCTGTGCTGCTGCCTATGAAAGCCGATGTAACCAAAATTCTTCATGATGCCCGTGAAGCTGGCGAACATATTCTATTTGAGGGTGCCCAGGGTTCACTGCTGGATGTTGATCATGGTACTTACCCCTACGTAACCTCGTCTAATACGACTGCCGGTGGCACCGCCACAGGCACAGGTTTCGGGCCCTTGTTTCTGGACTATGTACTAGGCATTACTAAAGCTTATACCACCCGTGTTGGCTCCGGCCCATTTCCAACTGAGCTAAGTTGCGAGATTGGTCAGTATCTCGGCGAAAAAGGTCATGAGTTTGGTACCACCACTGGTCGTTCACGGCGCTGTGGCTGGTTCGACGCGGTAGCACTGCGACAGGCTGTGCGCATCAATAGTATTTCCGGAATCTGTCTCACTAAACTGGATGTATTGGATGGGTTGGAAGAGGTAAAAATCTGTACTGGTTACCAGCATAAAGATGGCACTGATGCTGGAATTCCTATGCATGCAGATGACTTTGAAAATATAGTTCCAGTCTATGAGTCAATGCCAGGTTGGAGCGACGTCACTGTTGGCGCCCAAAATTTGCAAGATTTACCTCAGGCCGCGCGAGATTATATTACGCGTATTGAGGAGCTGACAGGGGCGCCAGTTGATGTGGTCTCAACTGGGCCAGATCGTGTTGAAACCATAGTGTTGCGTCACGCTTTTTCATAAGACATGTCTGTAAATAGAGCGTTTAAAAAGCCAGCCTCCGGTAAAATGGATGCTGGTTTTTTTGTTGGGGGGATAGCGTCATAGATTATGCTGATTCTTCAACTATTTGATCGCAGTTTTTTAATTTCGACAATTAAGTACTATTGCATATTAAAAAAACACTCGCTCTGCCAGAAAATATAATCACAGATTAAGCTGGTGCTGAGCGTCGAGCAAAGCCGCTTAATGGCTACATTCTTTACTATACAAAAATGAAATTCACAGCCAAGCAATAGATAAAAATCAATTTTTGCCTATTCTTAGGTCTTGCGAAAACAAATTAACCCCTGTACCTTTGGTCGCGTAGCACTGAATAAAAACAAACGGTTTTCACGCCAGTTGCGTTTTATACAGGCGATAGAATTCCGGTACGCTTGGGGTATTTATGCCACTAAAGATGTATAGGAAAATTATTCGTTTAGGCCGCGCCCGCCACCGATCCAAGGTGGTAAGACATTCCTTTATCTGCACTTTTCTCTTTTCTATCAAGCCCTTTCGGTATTTTTATCTGACTGGAAGGGGGGTTGATGGTTAACCAATACGCCAATGAAATCTGGCCTCTGGCCGTCTACTTTGTCATGGTGATCCTACTGGTTATCACTATGTTAGTGCTGTCTTGGCTGCTCGGCCAGCGGCGTCGAGAAGCCGCAACTAATGACCCATTTGAATCTGGCATTGTGTCTGTTGGTGGTTCACAGGTTCGTATCTCAGTCGAATTTTATCTGGTGGCCATCTTTTTTGTTATCTTCGATTTAGAAACTGTTTTTATCTTTGCTTGGGCCATCGCGTTTTTTGAGCTGGGTTGGCAGGGGTATCTCTCGATGTTGGTATTTATCGCGGTACTAGTATTGGCACTGATATACGAATGGCGCTCCGGAGCGCTGGAGTGGGGCAACAAAACCCGTGTTGGCTTGCAGGCAGCACAGAGAGCAGAGCAGCTAAAGGCCGCCGAGGACAAATTATGAAGTGGAGTTTAACTCGGCCGGACGAGGGTAATCTATTAGATCACAGTGATAAATTTATTGAAGAGCAAGTCAAACGTAATGTTGCCTTTGCCAAGTTAGAAGACTTAGTAGCCTGGGGGCGCTCCCATTCATTGTGGCCGTTTAATTTTGGTCTTTCCTGTTGCTATGTAGAGATGGCGACATCCTTTACTAGTCGTCACGATATTGCCCGCTTTGGCTCAGAGGTTATACGCGCCACCCCTAGGCAAGCGGACCTAATGGTAATTTCTGGTACCTGTTTTTTAAAAATGGCACCTGTTGTGCAGCGCCTTTATGAGCAGCTCCTTGAACCTCGTTGGATTATTTCCATGGGCTCATGCGCCAATTCTGGCGGCATGTACGATATTTATTCAGTCGTGCAAGGGGTCGATAAATTTATTCCGGTAGACGTCTATGTTCCAGGATGTCCACCGCGCCCTGAGGCACTGATGCAGGGCCTGATAATGTTGCAAGAGTCTATTGGTAAGGAGCGACGACCCATCACCTGGGCAGCTGGCGATCAGACGGTCATTAAACCGAAAAAAATCAGCAAGCGCGATGAGCTGACCGCACAGCGTATAGAAGCCACAGAGTTACGGGAACCAAAAGACGTGTAGACCGAATAAAAATTAAGGGGTTTTAATGCAGATGGCTGAATCTAAGGTTCATAGCCTGGTTGAAGAGGACCTGTACGGGAAGTTTGGTCAGGCGCTGTTTACAGCTCAACCTAGCGCGGACTCAACACTCACTTTGTGGGTGCCTCGCGATCGTATGATAGAGGTTCTGCAATATCTCAAACCCAAGTTCTCCATGCTCTATGATTTGTTTGCCATCGATGAGCGCACCCGCGTTTATTGCGACGGCCAGCCGGCCTCAGATTTCACAATTGTCTATCAATTATTATCCCTGGATCGTAATGAGGATATTCGTATCAAAGTGGCGCTGGCCGAATCCAGTCTCAATGTACCTACGATTATTTCGGTCTGGCCCAATGCTAATTGGTATGAGCGGGAAGTCTGGGATATGTTTGGTGTGCTATTTGCCGGTCATCCCAATCTTTACCGTATTCTTTTGCCGCCCACCTGGGAGGGCCATGCACTGCGCAAAGACCATCCTGCACGCGCTACCGAAATGGGTGAGTTTGAAATGGGGCCAGAGCGAGTGGCCAAAGAGCAGGAGGCGCTACGTTTTCGTCCAGAACAATGGGGCATGGAAAAAGCCACTGACGACAGCGAATATATGTTTTTAAATCTGGGCCCTAACCATCCCAGTGTGCATGGTGTTTTTCGTGTGGCCTTGCAGTTAGACGGCGAAGTGATTATTGATTCGGTACCCGATATTGGCTATCACCATCGCGGTGCCGAAAAGATGGGCGAGCGCCAGACCTGGCATACGTTTATTCCCTACACCGATCGTATTGATTACCTAGGTGGGGTGATGAATAACCTCGCCTATATTCAGTCGGTAGAAATGTTGGCCGGTATACAGGTGCCAGAGCGAGCCAAGATTATTCGTATTATGCTCGCCGAGCTTTTTCGAATTTCTAGTCATTTAGTGTTTTACGGTACCTTCGTGCAAGACGTGGGTCAGATGTCGCCAGTATTTTATATGTTTGCCGACCGTGAAAAATTATTTGGCATTATTGAAGCTATTACCGGTGGGCGTATGCATCCAGCATGGTTTCGTATTGGTGGTGTAGCTCAGGACTTGCCTAACGGGTGGGACCGAATGATTCGCGAGTTTATCGATTATCTGCCGGCGCGTCTGGACCATTATGACAAGATGGCTATGCAAAACAAAATGCTTAAAGAGCGCACCGTGGGCATTGGTGTGTACACCCAGCAAGAGGCTCTTGACTGGGGTATTACCGGCCCCGGTTTGCGCGCCACAGGCATCGACTGGGATGTGCGTAAAAAACGTCCTTATGGCGGTTATGACCAGTTTGAATTTGATGTGCCAACCTCCAATAACGGCGACTGCTATGACCGCGCCGAACTGCGTATTGAAGAGATGCGCCAGAGCCTGCGGATTATCCGTCAGTGTTTAGATAATATGCCCGGCGGTGCCTACAAGAGTGATCATCCGCAGACCACGCCGCCGCCAAAAGAACGCACCATGGAAGATATTGAAACCCTGATTCATCATTTTTTAAATGTTAGCTGGGGGCCAGTTATTCCTCAGGGAGAAGCGTCGGTTATGATTGAAGCGACCAAAGGCATTAATAGCTACCATCTGATTAGCGACGGCGGTACTAACTCTTATCGCACGCGAATTCGCACACCTTCTTTCCCTCACTTGCAACAGATTCCACTGATTAGTAAAGGTCTTATGATCCCGGATCTGATTGCCATTATTGCCAGTATTGACTTTGTTATGGCGGACGTAGACCGATGAATGATGCGCAGATGATTCAAACCGACTTGGATTCAGTGCTCAGTGCTGAAGAGTTAAGAGAAATAGACGCAGAGCTTTCTCATGTGCCCTATAAGTCCGGCGCTGCTATAGACGCCCTCAAAATAGTGCAGGCCAGGCGCGGCTGGATATCTGACCAATGCCTTCAAGCCATTGCCAAATATTTAGATATGTCGGCGGAAGAACTCGAGGGTATAGCGACGTTTTATAATTTGATTTATCGCCGACCTGTGGGCAAAAAAGTTATTTTATTTTGCGATAGCGTGAGCTGCTGGATCTGTGGTTGCGATAGTATTAAACAAAAAATAACCGATGTGCTGGGTGTCGACTATGGCCAAACCACTGAAGATAACGAATATAGTCTAATTCCCGTGCCCTGTTTGGGCGCCTGCGATAGGGCGCCGGTGATGATGGTGGGTGATGACCTAGTGACCCATATAGACGAGGCTAAAATTGATGAGTTGTTTGCTGATAAAACAAATAACTCAGGGGGTAATACATAATGGAAAAAGTATTAACCCGCAATATTGGCGCTGACCTAAAGCCTACCGGCCTCAACGCCTATGAGGCCAATGGTGGCTATCAGGGGCTGCGCAAGGCCCTAGCTGAACTGTCACCCAAAGATTGCCAGGACGTTATCAGTGCGTCCAATCTACGGGGTCGCGGTGGGGCCGGTTTTCCTACCGGGATGAAGTGGAGCTTTGTGCCCATGGGTGACAGGTGCACTCCTGGACATAAGTATCTGGTCTGCAATGCTGACGAAATGGAGCCCGGCGCTTTTAAAGACCGCCTGCTAATGGAATATGACCCGCATCAATTAATTGAGGGCATGATTTTAAGTGCCTATACCATTGGTGCTGATATCTCGTATATTTTTATTCGCGGTGAATATGTAGTAGCTATACAGCGCCTGCGGGACGCGCTGGCCGAATGCTATGCAGCTGGTTATCTGGGTGACAATATTCTCGGCAGTGGTTTTAGCCTCAAAATGTATGTGCACCCCAGTGCTGGGCGTTATATTTGTGGCGAAGAAACCGCGTTAATTAATGCCCTGGAAGGCAAGCGCGCTAACCCCAGAGCCAAGCCGCCGTTTCCTCAGGTGAGCGGTCTCTGGGGGCGTCCAACGATCGTTAACAATGTGGAAACACTTTGTAATATTTCCCATATTATTTATCGTGGTGCCGACTGGTTTAACAGCTTGGGTGTGGGTGAAGATAGCGGCACTAAAATGTTTGGTGTCAGCGGCAGAGTTAAAAATCCCGGCTGTTGGGAACTGCCTATGGGCACGCCAATTCGCGAGATTATTGAAGATCATGCTGGTGGCATGCAAGAGGGTTTACAGCTCAAAGGGTTTTTACCCGGCGGTGGATCAACGGACTTCCTAACCCATGAGCATCTTGATCTGGCCATGGACTACAACGTGATAGGCAAAGCCGGTAGCCGCATGGGCACCGGTACCATGATTATTCTTGATGACCAGACCTGTCCTGTGGGTATGGTACTTAACCTTATTCGATTCTTTGCCCATGAGTCCTGTGGATTCTGTACCCCATGCCGAGATGGCTTACCCTGGTCGCGTCAGGTTCTAGAAGATATTGAATCTGGTCATGGCCAAGCCGAGGATCTCGAAACTCTGGCCTATCAAATTGGCTATATAGGGGCTATTGGTAACACCCACTGTGCGTTGGCGCCAGGTGCCATGGAGCCCCTGCAGAGCGCATTAAAATATTTCCGCGATGACTTTGATCGCCACATTAGTGGTGGTTGCTGTCCCTATCATACGACTCGGGGAGCTTAGACTATGCCGACGATTTATATAGATGATCAGGCCCTTGAAGTTGATCAGGGTGAGAATATTCTTGAAGCCTGTCTCAATGCCGGCATGGACCTGCCGTATTTTTGTTGGCATCCAGCCATGGGTTCGATTGGCTCCTGTCGACAGTGCGCTCTAGTGCAATATCAAAACGAAGAGGATACAAAAGGTCGTATAGTGATGGGCTGCATGACCCCAGTAACTGAGGGCGCGCGGTTCTCATTAACTGCCGACAATGCAGGTGAATTTCGCGAGGCGGTGGTTGAGTCATTAATGCTTAATCACCCCCACGACTGCCCAGTTTGTGGTGAGGGAGGCGAATGTCATTTGCAGGATATGACGGTTATGGTGGGTCATCGCGATCGCCGTTATACCGGTAAGAAAAACACTCACCGCAATCAGTATTTGGGCCCGCTTATTCACCATGAGATGAATCGTTGTATTACCTGTTACCGCTGTGAGCGCTACTACCGTGATTATGCCGGTGGTAAAGATTTGGCGGCTCAGGCCTCCCATGACCATGTTTATTTTGGCCGCCATGAAGAGGGTGTGTTGCAGAGCGAATTTTCAGGCAACCTGGTTGAAGTCTGCCCCACAGGTGTATTTACCGACAAACCATTTTTAAAACATTACAGTCGCAAGTGGGATCTGCAGTCTGCACCCTCTATCTGCAGTGGCTGTGCCGTGGGTTGTAACATAGCGCCGGGGGAACGCTACGGAAGATTAAAACGAGTACACAACCGCTATAACCATGAGGTTAACGGCTACTTTCTGTGCGACCGCGGGCGTTTTGGTAGTGGCTATATCAATAGCGACGCGCGCTTGGATTACGCGGGTATTAAAAAACCTGACGGCAGTTTTATGGCCGTGCATCAGCAGCAGGCCATAGACACAGCTGTGGGTTGGATAAAAAATAAAAAGGTCGCTGGTATCGGTTCGCCAAGGGCCTCACTTGAAGCCAACTATCTGTTGCGAGAGCTGGTGGGTGCCGCCAATTTTGTACCGGGATTTTCTGATAGAGAAGCGGCAATACTCAGCACCATTGTGCGTACGTTAAAAACTACCACAGCGGCTAATCCCTCCATTAAACAGATGGAAGCTGCGGATGCGATTTTAATTCTCGGGGAAGATGTGACCAACACAGCGCCGCGAGTAGCGCTGGGTCTTCGTCAGTCGGTGCGCAACAAAGCATTTGAGTTGGCCGCGCAGATGGGTCTGCCTCAGTGGCAGGATGCTGCGGTGCGCAATCTGGCCCAGGATCAGCGCTCGCCAATGATTATTGTCTCGGCTATGGATACTCGCCTTGACGATGTGGCCAGCCAATTTATCTCTCTACCTGCGGATGATATTGCCGCCTTCGGCTACGGGGTTGCCAAGGCACTGTCCGGGGAAAAAATGGATGATGAGGCGGTTAATCAGGTTGCCGATATTCTTTCTGCCGCCAATAGCCCGTTGGTTATCAGTGGCACCAGTATGCTCCATGAGGGCATTATTAATAGTGCAGTGGCAGTGGCGGAGCAGCTAAATACCTCAGGCAAGTCAAGTATGCTGAGCCTCTGTGTGGCAGAGTCGAATAGTTTGGGGTTGGCGCTACTTGTGGATGATGGTCAGTCTGATAGAGCTGCCTCAATCCCTAAGTTAGCTAAGCGAGCCAGTAAACTCGATGCAGTTATTATTCTCGAAAATACCCTAGAGCGCCGTGGCGCCATTGGAGAAATTCAGCAACTGTTCGATGCTGATAGCAAAGTTATTAGTATGGATATCTTAGAAAATACCACATTAGGGAATTCCGATCTGGTGTTGCCCGCGGCCTCCTATGCTGAGTCTCAGGGTACATTGGTTAGCAGTGAGGGACGCGCCCAGCGTTACTTCCCAGTTTACCAACCGAGCGCCGAGCGATTACCCAGTTGGCAGTGGTTACTAAAGCTGGCTGCAGGCTGTGAATGCTCAGAGCTTGCCGAGCTAGAATATTTCGATCAGGTAGTAGCTGCCTGTGCCAATAGCCAGCCTGCACTGGCACAGCTAGTTGATGTGGCACCGTTGCGCGACTACCGCAATCAAGGTTTGAAAATCCCCCGTCAGACTCATAGATATAGTGGTCGCACCGCCATGAACGCAGGAGTGTCGGTTCATGAACCACAGCAGCCTAAAGATACTCAGAGCCCCTTGGCCTTTAGTATGGAAGGTTTAAATCGCGATGAACCCGCGTCGCTAATTCCCTATGTTTGGTCCCCCGGTTGGAACTCAAATCAGTCACTGCAAAAGTTTCAGGCCGAGGTCGATGGGCCCTTAAAAGGCGGCACATCTGGAGCCCATCTAATTAGTTCAGATGGCTTAGGTGCGGTTCAACCTCAGGTGTCTGTTACCGCCAATCTAAAACCTCATCAATGGCATCTGGTGCCTGTGCATCGAGTTCATGGCAGTGATGAAATGTCTATAAATACCGATGAGGTTGCCGAACTGGCGGGTAGGCCATTTATTGCTATAGGTGAAAAATTGGCCGAGAAGCTCGGTGTGGTAGAGGGCGATGGGCTGCTAGTGACTCAGCATAAAGCCGAGTTTTCACTGGAAGTGAAAATACTCTCCAGAGTGGCCAAGAACTGTGTCGGATTCAGCGCGGGTTATAGTGAGACATTAGAGTTGCAGCCGGGCGACCTAGTTACCCTCGTAAAAGATGAGTCTTGGGTTTACCCAACGCCAACTATGATTGCCACAGATAGAGGGGCGGCCCATGTCTGAGTTAATGCCAGTGCTACTGGCCCTGACTATTTTGATTGGTGGTGTTGCTGGGGCAGCCATTTTGACCTGGTTCGAACGCCGTTTGCTGGGGGTATGGCAAGACCGCTACGGACCGAATCGGCTGGGGCCACTGGGTATAGGTCAGGTGTTGGCAGATATGATTAAGCTGCTATTTAAGGATGATTGGGTTCCGCCCTTTGCCGACAAAGTGGTATTTATCTTTGCACCTACTGCCATTGTCGTGGCCATGATGATGGGTTTTGCTGTGGTGCCCTTTGCGCCAGGTATGATGATTATTGATGTAAATATTGGTCTGCTATTTTTTCTGGGCATGACTTCCCTCGCGGTCTACAGCGTATTGCTCGGTGGTCTGGCGTCGAATAATAAATATGCCTTGTTGGGTGGCCTGCGCTCGGCGGCCCAGATGGTGAGTTACGAAGTGTTTATGGGGCTGTCGCTAATGGGCGTGGTCATGATGAGCGGTAGCTTCAGTCTGGTGGATATTGTCGAGGCACAAACTGACGTGTGGTTTTGCTTTTCTCAGATTCTCGGGTTAATTGTTTTTGTTATTGCAGGTATCGCTGAGAGTCACCGTTTGCCATTTGATTTACCCGAGGCAGAGCACGAGTTAACAGCTGGGTTTCACACCGAATACGGTGGAATGAAATTTGCCATGTTTATGCTCGGGGAATACCTTGGGCTGATGCTTATCTCCTGCATGATTGTGACGTTATTTTTTGGTGGTTGGCACGGACCTGCGCTAATCGGCCACTGGTTACCGCCATTATTTTGGTTCGGTTTTAAGGTCTTTATTGTTATTTGTTTCTTTGTACTTTTACGGGCAGCCATTCCCCGGCCACGCTACGACCAGCTTATGTCCCTGGGATGGAAAGTGATGTTGCCGATTACATTGATCAACCTGGTGATCACAGGTGCAGTATTGTTATGGATGGAGGGAGCGGCCTAATGCTAAGTGAACTGAGAACTATTTGGGAGGTACTCAAACATACCTTCACCAAGGCCGAGACGGTGCAGTACCCAGAGGAAATGCCTTATCTGTCGCCAAGGTATCGGGGGCGAATAGTACTGACTAGAGACCCAGATGGAGAGGAGCGCTGTGTCGCGTGCAACCTCTGTGCCGCGGTCTGCCCGGTAGACTGTATTGCGCTGCAAAAAGATACTCGCGAAGACGGTACCTGGTATCCAGAATTTTTCCGCATTAATTTTTCGCGCTGCATTATGTGTGGTATGTGTGAGGAAGCCTGCCCAACTTACGCCATTCAGTTAACACCAGATTTTGAAATGTGTGAGTACGATCGGCAGAACATGGTTTATGAAAAAGAGAATTTATTAATTAATGGCGTGGGAAAGTATCCGGATTACAATTTTTATCGGGTCTCTGGTATGCAAACTGCAACCAAAGATAAGGGCCAGGCAAAAAATGAAGCTGCGCCGATAGACCCTAAGAGTCTTTTACCATGAAGCCGCACAGAGTAGTTGGCAACAATTGCCTGGGTGCAGGTTCGCTGGAATCAGGGAGTTTTTATGCTTGAGATAACACTCTTTTATATAGCTGCGACCATTGCCCTAGTGGCCACTGTTTTGGCCATGACTAGAGCCAATGCGATTCACGCCTTGATCTATCTGATTGTTTCGCTTCTGGCGGTAGCGGTTATTTTCTTTTTAATTGGCGCCCCCTTTGCCGCAGCCTTAGAAATTGTGATTTACGCTGGCGCCATCATGGTGCTGTTTGTCTTCGTGATTATGATGCTCAATTTAGGGGAGAAGGGTGACCAGCAGGAGCGTCATTGGCTGCAACCAAAAATATGGATTGGACCGGCACTTCTGGTCACGCTTTTATTTATTGAGTTGCTCTATGTTATTGCCAGAGTTGAAGGGCCTGTGTCGGTCACTTCGGTCTCGGCTAAAGAAGTGGGCCTGTCTCTGTTTGGTCCCTATGTGTTGGCAGTAGAGATTGCTTCTATGCTATTGCTCGCCGGTCTGGTGGGGTCCTTTCATCTGGGGCGTCGGTATCTGGATCGAGATGGCATCGAAAAGGAGGGCGAACAATAATGGAAGGCCTGAATGTTCCACTCAATCATATTCTGCTGGTGTCATCATTGCTGTTTGCCATAGGCATGTTGGGTCTGATGATACGGCGCAATATTATTTTTATTCTGATGTCATTGGAGGTCATGCTTAACTCTGCGGCTCTGGCTTTTGTTGCAGCTGGTGCCCATTGGGGGCAGCCGGATGGGCAGGTAGTTTTTATGCTGATTCTCACCGTGGCCGCTGCAGAAGTTGCAGTAGGATTGGGTTTGGTATTGCAGGTACAAAAACGCTTCAAAACCTTGGATATGGACCATGCCAATAGGATGAGGGGTTAATAATGCTTGAACTTATTTGGCTAATACCGCTTATCCCTTTGTGCAGTTCTTTGCTGCTGATGCTCACGGCTGGCAGACTACCAAGGTTATTAATCGGTTATCTAGGGGTTGGCTCTGTGGGTATTGCTGCTCTGTTAACTCTGGCTGCTGGCATTCACTTTATGGCTAACCCAGAGCCATTTGAACTGACATTATGGACCTGGATGCAGGTCGGAAACTTTGCCCCTGGCGTGGCCTTTTATTTTGATGGTCTGACGCTGGTAATGATGTCTGTGATTACTGGTGTGGGTTTTTTAATCCATCTTTTTTCCACAGAATTTATGGAGAAGGATACGAGCTATGCCCGTTACTTTGCCTATTTAAATATGTTTGTCGCGGCCATGCTGATATTGGTGATGGCCGATAATCTACTACTCCTCTATCTTGGCTGGGAGGGCGTGGGGGTATGCAGTTACTTGCTCGTTGGGTTCTGGTTCCAAAATAGTGCTAATGGCCAGGCTGCGCGCAAGGCCTTTATAGTCACACGTATCGGTGACACAGCCATGGCACTGGGTCTATTTTTACTGTTTACCGAATTAGGCACCTTGGATATTCAGGGCATGGTTGCTATGGCCAATGAAACCTGGCAGGTGGGAGACAGTATTCCCCTAATTGCCTGCCTGCTTTTACTGGGTGGGGCGGTGGGCAAGTCTGCGCAGTTGCCGTTGCATACCTGGTTGCCCGATGCGATGGCGGGCCCAACCCCGGTCAGCGCCCTAATTCACGCGGCTACTATGGTGACGGCTGGCGTGTACTTAATTGCCCGTACTCACGGCCTGTTTTTATTGGCGCCCACAGCGATGATGGTAGTGGCGATTATTGGTATAGCGACCTCACTCATGGCGGCCTTTACCGCATTGATGCAGTCGGACATTAAGCGGATTCTGGCCTACTCGACCATTAGTCAGATCGGCTACATGTTCTTGGCCCTGGGTGTTGGAGCCTGGACAGCAGGTATCTTTCATCTTATGACCCACGCCTTCTTTAAGGCACTGCTATTTCTTGGGTCAGGGGCCATTATTCACTGCCTGCACCATGAGCATAATATTTTCAAAATGGGTGGCCTGCGCAGAAAAATGCCAGTGACCTTCTGGAGTTTTATGATTGGTTCTGCGGCGCTGGCAGCACTACCCATGACTAGCGGTTTCTTTAGTAAGGACCAGATTTTGTTGGAGGCCTATCAGCTTCCGGGTATGGGTCCCTGGTTGTGGCTGGGAGGCCTTTTGGGTGCGCTACTCACAGCAATCTACAGCTTCCGTCTGGTGTTTGTCGTATTCTTTGGCAAGGCCAATACCGAGCCCGACAGAGACACCGGCTGGCGCATGGCAGTGCCGCTGACAGTGCTCTGCGCGCTGTCGCTGATAGGTGGTTATTTTATTATTCCTGTGGAGGCAGTATTTCCTGCGGCCAGTGGAGAACATCCAGCGCACTGGGTGGAATATGTCTCTATTTCGGTACCTCTGATTGGTTTGCTACTAGCCTACCTGATTTTCCACAGTCGCCAGCTTAGAGTTGATGGTTTGGTTGGTTCTCGGGTCGGCCAGCTACTGCGTCGGTTTTGGTTCAGTGGCTGGGGTATTGATTGGCTCTATGACCGGCTTTTTGTACGACCCTATTATGAGTTGTCTGGCATGCTTAAATCAGAACCTGTGGATGTTATCTATGGCTTGATTGTGGCGATTAATCAAACCTTAAACCAGTGGCTCAGTGAGGCCCAGACTGGCCGTATGCGCTGGTACATTGCCAGTATGGTATTTGGCTTGGTAGTGCTGATTTCCTTAGCCCTGCAAATTTCACCGGAGGTGCTCTGATGGTGATGGTTAACCTGATACTGATACTGCTGGTGGGTGGTGTACTGGCACTTTTGTCAGAGCGACTTGATGAAAATATGCCGCGCAAAGTGGCGCTAGGGGTCGTGGTTGTCGATCTGCTGTATTTTTTGAATCACTTATTAGCAATGCCTGAACTCAATCAGTTGCAGGCGCCCTTGGCTAGCGACCCCAGTACCTGGCTAATGCACTTTAGGGCCGACTGGATTCCCGCCTTTGGTATTAGCATAGAGCTAGCACTTGATGGTATCAGCATGCTCATGGTGTTGTTAACACTGGTTCTGGGTGCGGTGGCTGTGAGTGCCTCGTGGACCGATGTGACTGTGCGGCGAGGTTTTTTTGAGGCCAATTTGCTGTGGACATTAGCTGGGGTACTCGGCGTATTTATGGCCCTGGACCTGTTTCTATTTTTCTTATTTTGGGAAGTTATGCTAATTCCCATGTACTTTTTGATCGCTATCTGGGGCCATGAGAATCGCGGCTATGCGGCCATGAAATTCTTTATCTTTACCCAGGCCAGTGGCCTGTTAATGCTAGTATCTATTTTGACTCTGGTGGCCGTTAATCACAGCGCCACAGGTCAGTGGAGCTTCAGTTATTTCGCGCTGCTCAATACGCCTATGGCTGAAACCACTGCCCATTGGTTGATGGTCGGGTTCTTTATTGCCTTCGTGGTCAAGTTGCCGGTTTTTCCCTTTCATACTTGGTTGCCTGACGCCCATACCCAGGCCCCCACCGCGGGTAGTGTTATTTTAGCGGGAATTCTACTTAAGACCGGTGCCTACGGACTGATTCGTTTTGCTGTGCCGTTATTTCCAGATGCGGCCATGGACTTCTCTTATGTGGCCATGGTGCTGGGTGCTGCTGGGGTAGTTTATGGCGCAGTTCTGGCCTTTGCGCAAACCGACTTTAAACGCCTGATTGCCTATAGCAGTGTTAGCCATATGGGCTTTGTATTGCTCGGGGTCTATGCTTGGAACGAGTTGGCTCTGCAGGGGGCAGTGATGCAAATGGTCGCCCATGGTTTTAGTACCGCGGCACTGTTTATGATTGCAGGTTCGTTGCAGGAGCGCCTGCATACCAGAGATATGCGTGAGATGGGCGGCCTTTGGCACTACATGCCACGCATGGGTGCTGTGGCCATGTTCTTTGTAGTCGCCTCATTGGGATTGCCCGGCCTGGGTAACTTTGTCGCTGAGTTTTTGGTGCTGTTAGGCCTGTTTAAGGTTGATCCATGGATGACGGCTATAGCTGCCCTAGGTCTTATTACTGGTGCAGCCTATTCGTTATTGCTGATGCAGCGCTCCTTTCAAGGTGAGCCAAACCCTAAACTCGCCGACCACGGATTGATTGATTTTGGTGGTCGCGAGATGCTTACCATGGCAGTCATGATGGTGGCTCTGATTGGCTTGGGTATATATCCCCAGCCGGTCTTGGATCTTGCCCAACCAGTGCTGCAAAGCCTACTGGAGGTGACGCCATGAACGCAAATTCACTGATGGCACTAATGCCAATTTTAATGCTGTCCCTGACGGCAGTGGTATTGATGATACAGGCCTCTATTAAACGGGATCAGTCAGTTGCCTGGTTTATTTCCGCGCTGGGTTTTCTGCTCACGCTGTGGGGCGCAGGCTATGCTAGAGAATTTACTCAGCCAGTAACTGTGCTGTTGATAGTGGATGACTGGGGACTATTCTTTACCACGCTTATTGTCGCGGCCGCGCTGGTTACATTGATTTTATCGCGGGATACCTTCTCCACTGAGGGTGAGCGCAAGGAAGAATACTATCTTTTGCTGGTGTTGTCGGTGCTTGGCGCAGTGGTACTGATTCAGTCTAGCCATATGGTGTCATTGCTGTTGGGTATGGAGCTGATGGGCGTGGCTCTCTATGCCATGATCGCCTTTCCAGAAAAAGGCCAGCTACCCCTTGAGGCGTCCATTAAGTATTTGGTGCTATCAGCCTGTGCATCGGCCATGTTGCTCTATGGCTTTGCGCTGCTCTACGCCGCAACAGGCGATCTAAGCTATGGGGGAATAGGCCATAAAGCTATGCTGGCCTATCAGCAAAACCCAATATTGCTGATGTCGGGAACAGCGATGGTGTTAGCCGGTATAGGTTTTAAATTGTCGGTAGTGCCTTTTCATATGTGGACGCCAGATGTCTATGAAGGCGCACCCACGCCGGTAACTGGATTCTTAGCTACAATTTCTAAAGGAGCTGTATTCGTTGCTCTGACCCGTTTTTTTGTCGAGGGGCAACTGTATGAGTATCAGTCATTAATGACAGCCTTAGCAGCTGTTGCCATTGCCTCGATGCTAATCGGTAACTGGCTCGCCCTGCGGCAGGAAAATATCAAACGCCTGTTGGCCTACTCTTCTATTGCTCATTTTGGTTATCTACTGGTTGTACTAATTGCGCTGTCCCACGAGGGTGCTGAGGCGGGCCTGATTCGGCAAGCTATTACGTTCTATCTGGCGGCTTATATACTGACAACATTGGCTGCCTTTGCCGTCGTTGCTTGTATCGCTGGTGAAGATGAAAGCAAGAACCAAATTGCAGCCTTTGATGGTCTATTTTGGCGCAGGCGCATCCAGGCATCTAGCCTTACGGTTGCCATGTTGTCTTTCGCCGGTATACCTCTTACGGCTGGATTTGTCGGCAAATTCTATGTGATTAGTGTCGGTATTCAGTCGCAGCTTTGGTGGCTCTTAGCGGCCTTGGTAATTGGTAGTGCAATTGCTATCTACTATTATCTGCGTATTATTTTTACTATGACCAAGTCTGCTGGCACAGCGGCAAGTGGCCAATTTAGGGCATCAACAGCCTCTCAGGATGTACTGGCTATGCTATTACTGATAATGGTGTTATTACTTGGTAGCTGGCCACAACCGTTTATTGAATTCGCCGGTCGGCTCTAATGGCAGCAGCGACTCTAAAGCAGATAACAGCAGGAGTTACCTATGTTACGTTCAGTTGATCTAAGTGATTATATGCTTCACGATCCAGTTAAAATTTTATTAGATGATGATGTATTTGCCGCAATTGCACTTATTCACGAGCACAAGGTTTCTGGGGTCTGTGTTGTAGATGGCGAGGGTCTCTTGGTAGGTATTTTGTCCGAGCTTGATTGCCTGCGGGCGATTCTTGGCGCCACCTATAATGAGAATGGTGATGTGGGTAAGGTCAGGGAATATATGTCGGTGGATGTGGATTATTGTGATATTCACGCCGATCTAGTAGATGTGGCAACCGATATGCTAGATAAGGGTCATCGCCGTCGGCCTGTTCTTGATCATGGTAAGTTGGTCGGACAGATAACCTGCCGTCAGCTGCTGCGAGTGGTGAGCCACTTTAATGAGAGCGCCCCCGAGGCTCATTAATCTGCCGATTTTCATCCAGTTGAAACAGGTAGTCAACGCGGCTCGGCATCTCTTGTAAACAGTGCTCAGTAATACGCTGGTAGTACTGGATAAATCCTAGTATTTCAGTTTCATTCATTAATGGTCTGGCCATTTTGCTCTCCTGCTCAAGACGCCACTTATAGATGGTGTCGAAGGAAGGTGCGCGTAACATACATAAGGTATCGGCCATACTAAAAAGCCTCTGATAGTCTCCAGCTAGAGCATTATTGACATAGTTTCGCCAAACCCCATTGCTGTCCTCTGTATCTTCAAGCTGATTAACCGGATCACTCAATTCTGTCTGTTTCTGAGCGCGAGCGCCCATGCACCAGCCTTCTAAAACAATTAAGCCAACGGGGCCGCTAATTGTTTCGCACTGTTGCGCAGGGAATCTGTCATCACTGCTCTTATCGAATCTGGTTACTAAAGTTGGGGGCTCTGCGGCGATCAAGCTATTGATGGTAGCTATAGCAAGGTCTATATCATGGGTTCCTGGCACACCGCGAGTTGCCAGCAATGGGTGGACATCCTGGGCTAATTTAAGGCGCTCTGCTTTGGTTAGATAAAAGTCATCTAATGATAGAGCTACGGTAGTGATATTGTGCTGTTCGGCAATCACTGTGCACAGATAGTCGGCGGCTGTTGACTTCCCCGAACCCTGTGAGCCATTAATAGCAATAATACGAGTTTTTGAATGCCCTTTAAGGTGATGCTGGGCAAAATTTTCCAGAACAGATTTATAGTTTTTTTGTGCCTGCTCAAGGTAGTTATCGGGCAGCTGATTGCGCTGCAAAAAGTCGGACTGTGCGGTATTCATAGGCAGGAGAAAAACAGCTAGTGATTAATAAGATGTTTAGACTAGCATAGCTAGGCAAAGGTAAAAATGCTGAATAGAATAAAAAATAGTTGGCTGGGTAATATTTTTATCCTAATAACTGTGCCAGAATCAAGGGTATATAACTCTAATTAAACTAATTTAATGAAATGAAAAAAGTAAGACTTAAAGTTTCGATTACATTATCCCTAATAATTACACTGTCCATTTCAGCTCCAGTCTTAGCCGGCAATGTTATTTTGATTATTGGCGACGGTATGGATGATCAACAGATCAGTATTGCGCGCAATTATTTAGTGGGCACCACTGGTAAGCTCAGCCTTGATAATCTGCCCGTGAGAAGTAATGTTCAGGTACTCACCGTTTCGGATCGATTTCCCAAACACCCTTTGTATGTAGCCGATTCGGCGAATAGCGCAACATCAATGGCCTCGGGGGTAGTGACCAGTAAGGGACGTATCGGCACCACTGCAGGCACTGATGAGGATGTGGTTAATATCATTGAGTTAGCGCAGAAACGAGGTATTAGGACAGGGGTTGTTACCACCGCCAGTATCACTGATGCCACACCAGCTGCATTCTATGCCCATACCAATAGTCGCGGCTGCCAAAATCCTGCGATGATGGTCAATGCGGAGTTTTATCCTAGAGTCTTTGTTGACTGCTCAGCGGATCTTAAAAGTAATGGCGGCAAGGGGTCGATTTCGGAGCAGCTGGTTAACTCAGGTGTCGATCTGATGCTGGGTGGTGGCTTAAAGCATTTTACCCTGCCTTCTGAAGGCGATGGTGATGAGGTTATTGCATTGGCAGAGCAGGCCGGCTATCAGTTGGCACTCAACCCTAAGCAGCTTGATAGCATTGATCAGGGTAAGCTATTGGGGCTCTTTTCACCCAGCACTATGCCGGTAATCTGGCGTGGTGAAAGTGATCGTGCAGCTGAGCAATCTGAGATGACCTGGCCCGGTATGATTCACTGGACATTGGGCGAAGCGATCGACCCTGAGCCTATGCGCTGCGAAGAGAACCCACAATTTACGGATCTGCCAACACTGGTGCAGATGACTGACAAGGCGTTGTCGATACTGGATTCAGATGACAGTGATTTCTTTCTTATGATCGAGTCAGCGTCAATCGATAAGCAGGCTCACTACCGTAAAACTTGCGGCAGTATTGGCGAGCTACAGCAGCTAAATGATGCTCTAGACAGTGCCATGAAATATGCTGAGTCTCATCCAGATACCTTGATTCTGGTGACTGCTGACCATGGCCATGCTGCGCAGATAGTGCCCGATACTTCCTTATTTGCTGCGAGTCCGTACCCTATTTATAGACCGGGGCATCTATCCCGCATAATTACGCCGCAGGGCCAGATTATGGCGGTCAACTATGCGACCACTGACTTTTTCACTGAAGAGCATACGGGCGTTACTGTGCCCCTGATGGCCAATAAGGTCGGTGTAGGTCTATTGCCATCAATGATTACCCAGCCGCAAATTTTTAATATTGTAAGAGACCATTTGTTTCAGGAGTATTGAGTTTTACGGGATAACCCGAGTCTTCAACTCAAAGACCAAACTAACAATAACAATAGGACATTATCCCTATGCTGACCGTTCATCACTTGAATAATTCTCGCTCGCAGCGAGTTCTTTGGCTCCTAGAGGAACTTGATGTTGAGTATCAGATCAAATGCTATCAACGCGATGCACAGACTAGTTTGGCACCACCAGAACTGGAAGCGGTTCATGTATTGGGTAAATCGCCGGTCATTACCGATGGCAGCCAAACTATTATCGAGTCAGGCGCCATCATTGATTATATTTTGCGTCACTATGATGTAGATCGCAGCCTTATACCCGAGGTTGGTACAGCGCACCATGAGCAATATTTGCAGTGGCTACATTATGCAGAGGGCAGTGCAGCCCTACCTTTAATGCTTAAACTTTATACCTCAAGGCTAGCTGACGGCGGTGCAGAGTTGCAGCCGCGAATTGGCGACGAGATGCAAAGACATCTTGGTTATTTAGATCAGGCACTAGAGGGCGAAGATTGGTTTGTTGGTAACAAAATCTCGGGCGCCGATATTCAATTATCCTTTATTGCCGAAGTTGCCCCCTTACTCTACTCTCTAGAGGCTCTGCCGAATCTGGCAGCGTTTCGTGATCGTTGCCATGCTCGACCCGCCTATCGGAGAGCATTGGATCGGGGCGGAGTCTATGCCTATGGACCAACTAACTAATGGCTTTAAGCCAGCGAGCAGGGGTATCTGGCACAGTTTCTCAGTTTGACCAAAAAACGAAGTTCTATCTGGTTACCTAACAACTTTAACTTCGCTAGATTAAAAACCACAAATAGGATGCGTGCCATTTTTTCTCTTTGAGAGATTTTGTATGGCTAATTTAAAGCAGAAATTTGGCACTAGGCCAAAATTGCTGAGAACCCAGAAAGGTACTACTCGAGAATTACTGGCAGCACAAACTGACCTTGCCATTGAGTCTATTAGCAATATGGAGCGCGGCATATTTGGTCCAAGATTTGGTAATGTTGAAAAGATCGCAGCGGTTGTTGATGTTGAGGTCAAACGACTATTTGAGTTTTAGTGTTTAGAAAAATCTACTATTTAAGCAATTGGTAAATGATTGATCGTCTATGTTTGATAGATGGCCGCGATGTTGCAAGCTCAAATACTACCATTGCAGATGCAGCAACTAAGGGGATTTGCCCCCATTATGGAAAGTAGTCAAAAGGAGGTTAGACGCCATTGAGAGGCATAGATTAGGAGCGGGCTGCGAGACAGGTTGCCGAAGGTCAGCTAGAGGGGAGAAAATTTGAGCTGCAGGAGAACACGCAGGTACTAAATCAGCACATCGAAATAGTTACAGGAGATAATAAAAAGCGACGTAAAAATACTCTGGAAATAGAATAGATGCGAAATTCTAGTTAAGCTGATAGCTTTTAATTGTGAAGTGTATTTCTGTTTGCAGCAGATTTAAATTTTTTAACTGTTCTTGTTGTTCGACACGGGCATGCCAATAATAGGGCGTCATTTTTAGTAAATCGAGAATATCGGAGCCCTTAACCGTAATGATATCTTTTATCTCGAGCTGCTCCTGTAGGCTAAATAGCTCGAGACTGTCGTCAATATTATTGCCACGGTGGGGTACATTTTGTGCATAGATCTGTGCGGTCAACCCGGCCAGATGGCGTTTGCCAGGCCCCACCATTATAAAGCGTCCGCCCGGTCTCAATATTCGTGCAGTTTCATTGATACTAATGGGCGAAAATACGGAAATCGCACTGTCTACACTGTTGTTGTGGAGTGGCAGATTAAATGCACTGTCCACGGCAAGCTGGGCACCCATTTTCCGTTTAGCCGCTAGGCGCACCGCAGCTTTTGAAATATCAATGCCATAGAGAGCCAGTTTGCTAGATGCCTGTCGTAGCTGTTGCATGTAGTAGCCTTCACCGCAGCCCATATCTAAGACGCGTTGGTCGTCGCCTGTCTGGCGCACATGACTAACAATGCTATCAGCCAAAGGTTGGTAATAACCTGCATTGAGAAAGCGCTGACGGCTGCGAATCATCTCATCGCTATCGCCTGGATTGCGGCTGCGCCTGTGTTGTGCAAGTAGTAGATTCAGATAGCCTTCTTTTGCCATATCAAAACTGTGCTTGTTAATACAGCTAAAGGTTTTATTTGGTCCTAGGCTGGTTGTGGCTAGGTGGGCGTTGCAATTGGGACACTTAAATACACTGACCGTCCCAGATGCCGACTCATCAGTTTGAGGGGCTGTCAGGCTGTCGTCCCTGAGGCGAACAGGGGGATAGCTAAAGGGTTCCGACACAATGGACTCGCAAAATTTGAAAGTGCGAAGCTTACAGATTTTGAGCGCTGTTTAAAACAGTCCGACAACATCTCCGTTGGCATCCATATCAATGCTATTAGCTGCGGGTACACGTGGCAGTCCGGGCATGGTCATAATGTCGCCACAAACCACCACGATAAAGCCAGCACCGGCAGATAGTCTGACTTCACGAATAGCGACCACATGATTAGAGGGGGCGCCTTTAAGATTTGGGTCTGTTGAGAAGCTGTACTGAGTTTTAGCAATACATACAGGGAAATGACCATAGCCGCTATCTTGCAGGTTGCGAATTTGATCGCGAATCTTCTTGTCGGCAATAATATCATCAGCGCGATAGAGCCTTGTGGCAACGGTTTTTATCTTGTCCCAAATAGGCATATTGTCTGGATAAAGCGGCGCAAAATTCGCATGACCTGAATCCACAAGTGCTACCACCTCATGGGCGAGCTCTTCCGTGCCTGCGCCACCATTGGCCCAGTGGGTGCAATCGACCGCCTTGACGCCATTAGCCAATGCAATCTCCTTGATAAGCGCAATTTCAGCATCCGTATCTGAGGTAAAGCGATTGATGCCAACCACTACAGGTACGCCAAAGGCTTTTACATTTTCAATATGGCGAACCAGATTACAACAGCCGTCTTCAAGTGCGGCCAGGTCTTCTCTATCCAAATCTTCTTTGCTGACGCTACCATGCATTTTTAAGGCGCGAGTCGTAGCCACGATTACCGCAGCATTAGGTTTTAGATCAGCAGCGCGGCACTTAATATCAAAGAATTTCTCCGCCCCGAGGTCGGCGCCAAAGCCTGCTTCGGTCACCACATAGTCGGCCATTTTTAGACCGGCCTTAGTAGCGATCACTGAGTTACAGCCATGGGCGATATTGGCAAAGGGGCCACCGTGAATAATGGCCGGATTGTTTTCTAAGGTTTGCACTAGGTTCGGTGCCAAAGCATCTTTAAGCAGCACAGTCATGGCGCCAGTGCCAAGAATTTCGCTGGCATGAACTGGCTTATGCTCGCGAGTGTAGCCGATCACAATTTTATTGAGTCGCGCTTTTAAATCATCTAGGTCGGTGGCCAGACAAAAAATAGCCATAACTTCCGAGGCCACGGTAATATCATAGCCTTCCTGACGCGGAAAGCCATTACCCGGTCCACCCAGTCCACAGTTAATACTGCGCAATGCGCGATCATTCATATCGGCAACGCGCTTCCATGCGATACGCCGGGCATCAATTTCAAGGCTGTTGCCCCAGTGAATATGGTTGTCTATCAATGCCGATAGTAAGTTATGAGCGGCGCCAATGGCGTGAAAGTCGCCAGTAAAGTGCAGGTTGATATCTTCCATGGGCACTACCTGGGCATAGCCACCACCGGCGGCACCACCCTTCATACCAAAGCAGGGGCCGAGGCTGGGTTCGCGCAGGCAGACCAGTGCATTTTTGCCGATGCGGTTAAGGCCGTCAGTGAGGCCCACAGAGGTGGTGGTTTTACCCTCACCTGCTGGGGTAGGTGTAATGGCGGTAACCAAGATTAACTTGCCGTCGGGCTTATCGCTCAATGACGCAATATGGTCCGGGTCGATTTTAGCTTTAGTTCTGCCATAAGGAATGAGTGCCGCGTCTGGAATATTTAGCTTTACAGCAATTTCTGCAATGGGTTGCGTGCTGGCATTGCGCGCTATTTCGATATCACTCATGGGAATCTTGCTCCGTTAATTGTGCAAAAAACACTGCTAGATAAGACTATTCTCTCCAGCGGGATTAAATAGATGTCATCTTCCGTAAATGGCCCTGAGTCTGGCTTTCTGAGACCGGCTTATGCTGTTCTAAAAACGACTCTAGATCAAGCGCAGCATGTGTTTGCGGCGATGGCGCTGGATGGTATATGGCCGTCGTAATTGCGTCGTGGCGAGCCAGAATTGACGGTTACACTGCGAAAAATAAACCTAAATTCAGGTATTAAGAGACGGGTATGAAAACAAGTGCAAAAGTAGTGGTAGTCGGTGGCGGTGTTGTGGGGGTCAGTACCCTTTATCATCTCGCGAAGAAAGGCTGGACTGATGTGGTGTTAGTTGAGCGCAAAGAGCTGACGTCTGGATCCACCTGGCATGCTGCTGGGTTGCTGCCACTGTTTAATATGAGCTACTCAGTAGGAAAGCTGCACCAGTATTCCGTAGATTTTTACCATGAGCTGGAAAAAGAGACTGAGCAGAATGTTAGTTTTAGCGTAGTTTCCAATATCCGCCTCGCCGCTAACCAAGACCGTATGGACGAGTATAAGTATTACTCAGGTGTAGCCCAAACTGTGGGCGTAGAGGTTAATTTTTTAACCCCGGAACAGGTTTTAGAAGCCTGGCCAATGGCCAATATCGAGGGCATTATTGGGGCTATACAGCACCCAGACGATGGCTATATACAGCCTGCGGACCTCACTCAGGCGCTGGCCAAAGGCGCCCGTACCCGTGGCGCTGAAATCTACCGTAATACAGCAGTATTGGATATTGAGCAGCAGCCAGATGATAGCTGGATAGTTAAAACCGATAAGGGCGATATTCGCTGTGAACATGTGGTTTCCTGTACCGGTAACTTTGCGCGGAAGACCGGTGAAATGGTTGGTCTGGATATCCCCGTTATTCCGGTAGAACACCAGTATATTGTGACCGATCCACACCCAGATGTTCTGGCCCGCAAGGCCGAGGGGCTGCCAGAACAGGCTGTGTTGCGGGAGTCAGATGCAGGTTATTATCTGCGAGAAGAAGCGGGCGGGTTTATTCTTGGTCCCTATGAAGAGAATGCACCTTGTTGCTATGTTGATGGCCCTAGCGATCAGTCAGAATACGAGCTATTTAATGGCGATCTCGATCGTTTAATGCCCCATATTGAAGCCTGTATAAAGAGAGTTCCCGCCTTTGCTGAAGTGGGGGTAAAGACGGTTTATAACGGCGCTATTGCCTATACGCCCGATGGTAACCCCATTGTAGGTCCAGCCTGGGGACTAAAGAACTTTTGGCTTAATGAAGGCCATAGCTTTGGTATTACCGCCGCTGGCGGTGCAGGCTGGCAGTTAGCGGAATGGATTGTCGATGGTGAGCCCACCGTCGATATGATGGGTGTGGACCCCAGACGTTTTGGACCCTATGCCACACGTGGTTATCTGCGCAGCAAAAACGAAGAAGCCTATGACCATGTGTTTAAAAATCATTATCCAGATGAAGAGCGCAGTGCTGCACGCCCATTAAAAACTACTCCCTGTTACGATCGTATGAAGGAACTAGGTGCGGTCTTCGGCACCGTTTACGGTTGGGAGCGGCCCAACTGGTTTGCGCCCCCCGGATATTCTCTGTCTGAGGATGATCTGAATAAGTCAGATACCCTATGGAATAAAAACCATTCCAAGGCGCTGGATGATGGTCGTATTGTTGAGAAAAACTCTTTTCGCCGCTCCAACTACTTTGATTTTGTCGGTCGTGAATGTCGTCATGTAAATAAGCATGTTGGCGTTCTAGATATGTCTGCATTTTCAAAATGCACAGTGACTGGCCATGGATCGGAAGTTTGGTTAAATAGTATTGTAGCCAACAATGTTCCTAAAGCCGCGGGGCGTATTGGCCTGTGCCATATGCTCTCGAAAAATGGTGGTGTGCGCGCAGAATTTACTATCTATAAACGCGCTAAAAATAGTTATTACTTAGTCTTTGCTGGATCTCAAGAGCGCCATGACTGGGATTATCTCACCAAGCTAGCGCCTCGCGATGGCTCGGTTAACCTGCAAAAGATCACTACCCAGATGGGCGTGCTGGTATTGGCGGGTCCAAAATCCCGAGAGGTTCTGCAAAAGCTGACAGATACTGATTTGTCTAACGATAACTTCAAGTGGCTGACGGGTAAGTCGATCAATGTGGGCTATGCCCAAGCGGAAGCACTGCGGGTCAACTTTGTCGGTGAACTGGGTTGGGAATTACACCATCCCATTGAGATGCAAAACTATATCTTCGATGAGCTGATGAAGGCCGGTGCCGAGTTTGATATCAAGCCTTTTGGTATTCGCGCTATGGACAGCATGCGTATGGAGAAGTCCTACCGTTTGATTCCCCGCGAAATGTCGATCGAATATTCCGCTCTGGAGTCAGGCTTGGAACGTTTTGTGAAGCTGGATAAAGACTGTGACTTTGTCGGCAAAAAAGCGCTGATGGCGTGGCAGGAAAGAGGCTTTGATAACTGCTTTGCCACCTTGGAAGTTCACGCAGTTACGGATGCCGATGCTCGCGGTTCTGAAGGTCTGTATAAAGACGGCCAACTGGTGGGTCGAGCGACTTCTGGTGGCTTTGGGTTCCGCACCAATAAGTCGTTGGCGCTGGGCTTAGTAAAAACTGCCTACGGCGCCATAGGTACAGAATTAGAGATTGAAATTCTCGGTGATCGCTACCGCGCGACTGTGATCGAAGAGTCGCCGTTTGATGCCGACAATAACTGTTTGAGAGCCTAGGGTTTAGGTGCGTCGTGGACTGGCACTCTTGCGTCGCAAAACTATATGCGGTGTGGCCTAAACAGGCACAGACTGCGAGCAATAATGGACCCAATAAATTAGAGCTGATGGCTGTCAATTAGAAATGCTGGCGGCGCTTAATGAGAAAAGATGACGGTGTTACGGGAAGAAACATATGACTGAATTAACTGGGCGAAGAAGAGCAGGGCGAGAGGCTGGTGGTCGCGAAGGACGCCGGGCTGCGCGTGAAAGTGCAGTAGTAAAGTCCTCACCGTTTATTGAACGTAAAATTCCCTATCTCGAGTATCTGACTGAAGAGAATCTGCAGTTGATTGAAGCCAACGCGGATATCTTATTGGAAGAGATCGGTATTGACTTTCTTGATGATCCAGAAGCGCTGCAAATGTGGAAAGATGCCGGCGCCGATGTGCAGGGTACCAGAGTCCATTTTCCTAAAGGCCTTTGTCGTTCAATTATTCAGGCCTCTGCGCCCAGAGAATACACCCAGTATGCGCGCAACCCAGAACGCAATGTGATTATCGGCGGCAAGCGCACTGTTTTAGTGCCTGCCTACGGTTCTCCCTTTGTGCATGATATTGATCAGGGCCGTCGCTACGCTACTATCGAAGACTTTCAGAATTTTGTGAAACTGGCCTATATGGCACCAGGCATGCACCATTCCGGCGGCACCATCTGTGAGCCTGTCGATCTGCCGGTTAATAAGCGCCACTTCGATATGGTCTACAGTCACTTTAAATACAGCGATAAGCCTCTGATGGGGTCGGTTACTCACCATGAGCGTGCTCAGGACACTGTCGATATGGCCAAGCTGGTCTTTGGCGATGAATTTGTTGACCAAAACTGTGTGCTGACTAGTTTGATTAATGTGAATTCACCCATGACTTACGATGCCACGATGCTTGGCTCATTAAAAGTTTATGCGCGCAATAATCAGGCCACGGTCATTTCACCCTTTATTCTTGCCGGTGCTATGTCGCCGGTGACTACGGCTGGTACCGTGACACAGATTCTTGCAGAGGCAATGGCGGGTATTGCCTTTACCCAGCTCTGTCGTCCTGGTGCACCGGTTATCTTTGGTACCTTCGCAGCGGCTGTCTCTATGGCCACAGGGGCACCGACCTTTGGTACTCCAGAACCCAGTCAGGTTATCTATGCCGCAGCGGCACTGGCTCGTCGTTTAGGCGTGCCTTTTCGAAGTGGTGGTGGACTGACCGGTTCGAAACTCCCCGATGCTCAAGCAGCCTATGAGGCCGCCAATACATTGCAAACCAGTGCACTGGCCGGCGTTAATTTTATGCTCCACACCGCCGGCTGGTTGGAAGGCGGCCTAGCCATGGGTTACGAAAAATTCATTATGGATTGCGACCAAGCCAGCATGATTGAAGTGCTGCTGTCTGGCATGGATATGTCCGAGAACGGGCAGGCGCTGGATGCGGTTCGTGAAGTGGGTCCCGGTAAACATTACCTAGGCTCTGCCCATACATTGAAAAACTTTGAAACCGCCTTTTATCGTTCAACTGTGGCTGATAATAATAGCTATGAGCAGTGGCAAGTGGACGGTTCCTTGGATACCGCCCAGCGCGCTAACGGGCTATGGAAAAAGATGCTCAATGAGTATCAGGCACCGGTCATTGACCCAGCGGTTGATGAAGCATTATTAGACTTTATGGCGCGTCGCAAAGGCTCGTTTGAAGATCGAGACTATTAAGTTACACCTAATTGAGGGTCATATTCCATGTCTGATGAAGACGATATCGTACTAGCCGAATTATCCGATGATGATCTGGTACTCCAGATGCATGACGATCTGTATGACGGATTAAAAGAAGAGATCGAAGAGGGCACACAGATTCTCCTCGATCGTGGCTGGTCTGCGGAAAAGGTACTGTCTACAGCACTGGTTGATGGTATGACTATTGTCGGCATCGACTTTCGTGATGGTATTTTGTTTGTGCCAGAAGTGCTGCTGTCGGCTAACTCAATGAAGGGCGGCATGGCAATCTTAAAACCACTGCTGGCTGAAACAGGCGCCAAGCCAGTTGGCACCATGGTGATTGGCACCGTCAAAGGTGATATCCATGATATTGGTAAAAATCTGGTGGCCATGATGATGGAAGGCGCGGGGTTTGAAGTTCATGACATGGGTATCAATAATTCTGTTGAAGACTATATAGCGACTCTAGAGCGTCATAAGCCGGATATTCTTGGCATGTCTGCGCTGTTGACCACCACCATGCCCTATATGAAAGTTGTTATTGATGCGCTAAAAGACCAGGGGCTGCGTGAAAAATATATTGTCATGGTCGGTGGAGCGCCACTCAACCAGGAATTTGGTGATGCGGTGGGTGCCGATGCCTACTGTCGGGATGCAGCAGATGCTGCAACCACGGCTATTCGTTTGGTTTCTGAGCGCAGAGTTCTAGAGTCTGCCTAATGGTGGGTGCATCGTCTCAGGCAAAACTATTAGTGATTGCCTGTGGTGCACTGGCCCATGAAATTGTCTGGCTACAGAAGGTTAATGGTTGGGCTCAGATTGATCTGCAATGTTTGGATGCCGAATTACACAATAAGCCAAAACTGATTCCGCAAAAGCTGCGCGCAGCGTTAGAGAAAAATCGCGGCCAGTATCAACATATTTTTATTGGCTATGGTGACTGCGGTACCGGTGGTGAGATTGACAGAATAATTGCGCAAGAGAGTGACGCCGGCCATAAAAAAATTGATCGATTGCCCGGTGCGCACTGTTATTCATTTTATGCCGGTGAAGGGCGATTTAATGATTTGGCCGAGCAGGAGCTGGGTACCTTTTACCTGACAGATTTTTTGGTCGAGAACTTTGACCGCTTGATGGTTAAAGGTTTAAAGCTTGATAAATATCCACAGTTGCGGGATCAATATTTCGCCAATTACAGGCTCGTGATCTATTTATCACAGCGACTGGATACAGAATTAGTGGCTACGGCGAAGGCGGCAGCAGAATTCTTGGGCTTGGCGTTTCGCCATGAGCACAGCGGCTATGGCGACCTAGAGACTGGTCTGCAAGAACAGGTTTTAAAATTTAGATAGGTGGGTGACCCTATGCAAAAAATTGAAGTATTTTGGCGTGATATTCCTGCACAGGTGCTGGTTAAAAGTGGTCGTGTTCGCGGCAAAGCTATGCTCAGCCACCGTTTTCAGGCAGCCATTGACCGCGCCGCTATGCGCGCAGGCAAAGGAGGTAGTGATGAATACCTCGAGGATTGGCGGCGGGTCACCACTTCAATTGGTAGCGATGCCAACAGTGAGATTAATGGAGAGCATACGCCTCAAGATCTTGCTCAGCAGTTTGCTGATGCCATTGAGGCCGCCTATTCCAATGCAGATATTGCCGCGCTGATTGCCAGCAAAGGTATTGCGGGCGCGTCTGCATGAAAGCCGTTCGCTACTGGTCGGTCAATAATGCCCGCTGGTTGCGTTGGGTATATAAAGGCTTGGAAAGCTGCCTGACCGCCATGTATCCACTACTTAAATGGCTGGGTTATCAACGCTTGGATTCGGGTTTATCCGCGGTTGAAAAGCGGGTTAAAGGTTTTCTTTTTGACTCCAAATCCTGCGGCCAGTGCACCTTGGGTGAAACAGGAATGGCCTGTCCGATGAACTGTCCCAAAACACTGCGCAATGGCCCCTGTGGCGGTGTGCGAGCCAATGGCAACTGCGAAGTGGACCCGGATATGGTCTGTGTCTGGGTAACGTCATGGGAAGGCAGCAAACGTATTGGCAACCCTGAATCTACCATTCAGGTTATTCAGGCACCAGTGGATGTCCGACTTAAAGGTACCAGTGCTTGGTTGCGTGCGGTGAGAAAAAATTGGGGTGTCGATGAATGATTTTCGATGATGAACCTCTAGTAGGAGACAACCTCCCAATACTGCCAGGCCATGATTCCCCGGGCCGCTTGGAGCGCGTGTTGCGTGCTGGCCATTTTGCGGTGACAGCAGAAATAGCGCCGCCAGATTCAGCCGACCCCTATGAGGTCTATGCGCGAGCGGCCCTGTTTGATGGCCATGTGGATGCGATTAATGCAACAGATGGATCAGGTGCTAACTGTCATATGTCTAGCGTCGGTATGTGCGCGCTGCTCACTCGTCGCGGCTACTCAATGATTATGCAAATTTCCTGTCGCGATAAAAATCGTATTGCCATACAGGGTGATGTGCTGGGTGCTTCCGCCATGGGGGTGTCCAATATTCTCTGTTTAACCGGGGATGGAGTACAGTCCGGCGACCATCCCGAAGCCAAGCCAGTTTTTGATATGGACTGCATGACCAGTCTGCAAATGTTGCGCGGTATGCGCGACGAGAGTCAGTTTCTAAGTGGTCGCAAAATCACTGTGCCACCTCAGATATTTTTGGGTGCTGCAGCCAACCCATTTGCACCTCCTTTTGATTATCGGCCTCTCAGGTTGGCGAAAAAAGTCGCGGCCGGCGCGCAGTTTGTGCAGACGCAATACTGCTTCGATATTGAAATACTTAAAGATTATATGGCAAAAGTTCGAGATATGGGTCTGGATAAAAAAGTGTATATTCTGCCCGGCGTTGGCCCATTGGCCTCGGCTAAATCTGCAGAGTGGATTCGCAGTAATGTGGCTGGCGTGCATATTCCCGATGCTATTATTAACCGTTTGGCGGGCGCGCAAGATCAGAAACAGGAAGGCGTGAATATCTGTATTGATATGGTCAATGAGATTCGCGAAATAGAAGGGGCTAGTGGCATACATATTATGGCCTACCGCCAGGAAGAGCGGATTGCCGAAATAGTAGAAAAAACCAAGGTGCTAGGCGATAGAACCCCCTGGCATCCGAATCGTTAAACTCTGGAGAACAGCATGACCATCACGACTATTAGTTCCGCCACCAAGGAAGTCAAAATCGGCTTTGATCAGCCTTTTGTGATTATTGGCGAGCGTATTAATCCCACCGGCCGTAAAATTTTGGCCGAAGAAATGAAGGTGGGAGACTATAGTCGCGTCGAAGCCGATGCATTGGCGCAGGTTGCAGCTGGGGCTCAGATGCTGGATGTGAATGCGGGTATTCCGCTGGCCGATGAACCGCGCATTCTCGCCGAGGCGATTCAGTTGGTGCAGTCGATTACCGACGCGCCCATCAGTATTGATTCTTCAATTATTGAAGCGCTTGAGGCCGGCTTATCGGTTTATCAGGGCAAGGCGCTGGTAAACTCGGTGACGGGTGAGGATGAAGTATTAGATCGAGTACTTCCTTTAGTGGCCAAATACGGTGCCTCTGTAGTGGCTATCTCAAATGATGAAACTGGTATTTCAGAGGATCCGGATGAACGCTTTGCCGTGGCTAAAAAGATTGTTGAGCGTGCCGCTGATTATGGTATTCACTACAGCGATGTGATCGTGGATCCCCTAGTTATGCCTATAGGTGCCATTAACACTGCCGGCCTACAGGTGATGCATGTAGTGCGCCGTCTGCGCGAGGAATTAAAAGTAAATACCACCTGTGGGGCCTCCAATGTGAGCTTTGGCCTGCCCAATCGTAATGGTATTAATAGTGCATTTTTAACCATGGCCATGGGTGCAGGTATGACCTCAGCCATTACCAGCCCACTGCATCCGGAAGTGATGGCGGCAGTGCGCGGTGGCGACGTGATGATGGGCCATGATCCCAACTGCACCAACTGGATAAAAGCCTATCGTGAGCCCGTCGCTGAAGGCGAGGGGCGAGTGCGTGGTGGTCGCAGAAGAAGAGGCTAGTCGTATTTTGCAAGACATGGTCAAAGTAGTATTTACCCCCTCCGGTCGGCGCGGCAGTTTTCCGATCAATACACCGCTGCTCCATGCGGCGCGAGTATTGGGTGTGGATATCGACTCGGTCTGTGGTGGTCGAGGCCTCTGTGGTCGCTGTCAGATTATCTGTGCCGAAGGGTCTTTTACTAAACATCAGATTGACTCCGATAGCAGTCATCTCTCCCCGGTGTGCGCGACCGAAATTAAATATGGTGAACGCAAAACGCCATTGGCCAATGGCCGGCGCCTAAGCTGTCATACCCTATTACTCGACGATGTGGTTATCGATGTACCCCCCGAGAGTCAGGTGCATCGACAGATTGTGCGCAAAGATGCCGAGTATCGAGATATTAGTCTCGACCCAGCCACCAGGCTTTATTATGTGCAGGTAGAAAAAGCAGATATGCATGTGCCCAAAGGGGATTTGCAGCGGCTGATCGAAGCACTGGAGCAGGAATGGGAATTACCTAATCTAACCTGTGATAATAAATTATTAAAAAGCCTGCAGCCGGTCTTGGCCGAAGGTAAGCGCGGCATTACGGTTGCTGTGCATAAAAACCACCAGATTATTGCTCTGTGGCCCGGCTTTAGAGATAAGGCCTATGGGGTCGCGGTGGATGTTGGTTCAACCACGATTGCCGCCCATCTATGCAATCTCTCAACCGGCGAGGTACTGTCGAGTGCTAGCCTGATGAATCCTCAGATTCGCTTTGGTGAAGATTTAATGAGTCGTGTCTCCTACGTGATGATGCACCCGGAAGGGGCGGAGGAGATGACGCTGGTGATCCGCGAGGCACTCAATAGTCTATTTGCTGAAGTAGCTGGGGAGATAGAGGCCAATGTTGAAGATATTCTTGAAGTTTCGTTGGTGGCCAACCCAATCATGCACCATATTTTGTTGGGTATTAGCCCGGTGGAATTAGGCGGTGCGCCTTTTGCGCTGACCACAGATGCGGCGGTGGAAATGCCGTCCGCTGAGTTAGATTTAAAGATTAATGGCGGTGGTCGAATTTATATATTGCCCTGTATTGCCGGTCATGTGGGCGCAGATACCGCAGGCATGATTCTCTCTGAGGAACCACAGAATCAGGATCAGATGACTCTGCTGGTGGATGTGGGTACCAATGCAGAAATCGTACTGGGTAATCGCGAACGTTTGCTGGCTTGCTCCAGTCCCACTGGCCCGGCTTTTGAGGGCGCACAAATTAGTTGTGGTCAGCGCGCGGCTACTGGCGCGATCGAGCGGGTGCGAATTAATCCCGAAACCTTGGAGCCGCGTTTTAAAGTGATCGGCTCCGATCTGTGGTCCGATGAAGAGGGTTTTGATCTGGCCATTGAGAGTCACGGTGTGACTGGTATCTGTGGTTCCGGCATTATCGAAGTGGTTGCTGAGATGTATCTGGCGGGCATAGTCACTGTAGATGGTATTGTCGATGGTGAAGTTGCAGCACGCAGCCCAAGAATTATTCAAAACGATCGCACCTGGTCCTATGTGTTACATACACCAGTCAATGACGAAGCGCAGATTGTGGTCACGCAAAATGATATTCGGCAAATTCAGTTAGCCAAAGCCGCGCTCTATGCCGGGGTGAAATTGCTAATGGATCATATAGGCACGCAAAATGTTGAGCGCATTCGTTTAGCCGGTGCCTTTGGTAGTCATATCAATGTGCAGCATGCGATGGTCTTGGGGTTGATTCCCGACTGTGTGCTGGACGAGGTTTCTTCAGCGGGCAATGCCGCTGGCACTGGTGCACGTATTGCACTTTTAAATAGTCAGTCTCGAGATACCATTGAAACGCTGGTTAAAAATATCGAGAAAATTGAGACCGCCATGGAGCCGAAATTTCAGGATTATTTTGTCGATGCGATGGCGTTTCCCAACAAAAAAGATCCGTTCCCAAATCTGTTTACCGTGGTCGCCAGACCGGCATTGAAGGAGGTTTCAGATAACAGCAGTGGTAGAAAGCGCCGAAGACGATAACCCCAATAAGTTAGTGTAAAAAAAGTCTTCTAAAAAACTAGACTCTTGATCTATACTCATTAAAAAGACACTCAGAAAGAGTGCCGAATAAAAGAAGGCGTTTGAAAATGTCTGATGATATCGCTGTAGATTCTGTTGAGCCCTTAGCAACCCTTCATGTAGGGTTTTTATTAATGCCCGAATATACTCTGAGTACATTCTCTAATGCCGTGGGTATGTTGCGAATGGCGAACCGTCTTAGTGGCCGTGAGCTCTATCGCTGGTCAACCTACAGCCTTGATGGTGAATCTGTGGTGTCGAGCGCAGGCCTTGAAGTAAAGCTCAATGGCGGTCTGCAACGAGCCGGAGAGGCCAAGATATTACTGGTCTGTGGTGGTTACAACATCAAAGATTACTGTACTAAGCAACTCATCGATAGTCTGCGCAATTTTGCCAAAAATAAAATTCCACTCGGCGGGCTCTGCACGGGTAGCTATGTGCTTGCCACTGCCGGTTTATTGGATGGTTATCGCTGCACCATTCACTGGGAAAACCTAGCCAGCATGCGCGAAGAATTCCCCAAGCTGCAGTTATCGTCGAGCCTTTTCGCGATTGATCGCGATCGTTACACCTGCTCTGGTGGCATTAGCTCGATTGATCTGATGCTTAATCTTATTGCCAGCATTCATGGTCATCAGTTAGTTCAGCAAATCTCTGAACAGTTCACCTGTGATCGAGTGCGTACTGAGAAAGATGCTCAGCGAGCGCCACTTCAGTACCTTATTGGTGCCAGTCAGCCGCGTTTGGTGGATGCAGTGACATTGATGGAAAGTAATATTGAAGAACCGTTAACGCTAGACGAGGTGGCAAGCTATGTAGGTATTTCGCGCCGTCAGTTAGAGCGTCTATTTAACCGATATTTACACTGTGCGCCGTCGAGATATTATTTGGAACTGCGTCTCTCTAGAGCGCGCTTACTCCTGTTGCAGACATCTATTCCAGTTATTGATGTGGCGATTAGCTGCGGCTTCTCTACAGCGCCGCATTTCAGTAAGTGCTACAGCGATCTGTATGGTAAGCCGCCCAGTAATGAGCGACGAGTGCATCGCTAGAACTGTGTGGGTGCTGATTAGTTAGGCGCGATATTCTGTAGGTTTTTTATCAAAGGTGGCACGAAACGCACGCGAGAAATGTGCCGTGTCAGCAAAGCCTGTTTCCTGAGCAATATCAGTGATCAAACGCTCAGTATTCTGCAGTAACCAGAGTCCATAATTTAGCCGAATTTTGCGGTAAAACTTTTGCAGGCTATCGCCAGTTTCCGTCATAAATAAACGCTCAAGTTGGCGCTTGGAAATACTAAGGCGGTCAGCAATTTCGCCGGTAGACAGTGGCCGACTCAGATTTTGTTCGAGTAATAACAGCGCTCGGACAACCCATTTATTATTTACTTGGTAATCAGATGCGGGTTGAGGCTGGGGCGCATTGGCTGGTCGCGGGCTATCCATCACTAAAATACGCAGACTTTTGCGCGCCCAGCTCTGTCCCAAATGGCGTTCAATAATATAGGCAGCAAGATCTGCAGCCACAGCGCCACCAGCGCAGGTAATACGATCACCATCATCGACAAATAGCTGTTCGGCTACGGGAATAACATCAGCGTAGCGGTCAGCCAGATCTCGATAGTGAAACCAGCTTACACAGCAGCGTCGCTGATGCATCAGACCGGCGCGAATCATCGCGAACGAACCCGTGCATAAACCAACAATCGGCACATGGGCTCGATCCGCCCGCTGGAGGTAACTAATCACATGCTGGCTGCCACGCAATGTTTCTGTAAGCAGTCCACCGACCACCACAATATAGTTAAATTCTTTAGGATCTCTATAGGTTTCCCATGGTTTTACCTGTACTCCAGAACTGGATGAAATAGGCGCTAGGCTAGGACCCATTACCGTCCACTGACAATTTATCTGCTGGCTTTGGTCCCCTTCATCTGCGGCTAGCCGCAGGGCGTCAACAAAGGCCGAAAAGGGGAGTAAGGTAAAGCTTGGCATGAGTACAAAACCCACCGACAAATTGGGTGACACTTTGTTGTGGCTGGTTTTTTTAGACATATTGGCGACCATCAAAAAAGGTTGATTTAACAGCTTGCAGTGTAGAATTCGAGGCGTTTATATACAACAAAACTACCTATTATCTTGAATGTAACTGCCATTTTGGTTGATTTCCGAGCATTTGTCGCTTTTTGACGCTGAGGTTGTCGGTTTTCTTCTATCTGTGAGCTGGAGCTAATTGCTCCAATAGAGGCTAGACACCGCTATTGCGTAGAGTGACGACCATGAAAAAATATTCCGCCTTCAGCCTGCTAAAAAATGCGCTGAGCTACCATGAAAACTGGCAGAAAGTATGGCGCAGTCCAAGTCCCCAAAAAGACTATGACGTGATTGTTGTTGGAGGTGGTGGTCATGGTTTAGCCACAGCTTATTACCTTGCCAAGGTTCATGGAATTACCAATATTGCGGTGATTGAGAAAGGTTATTTAGGTGGCGGTAATACAGCGCGCAACACCACGATTATTCGCTCTAATTATCTCTGGGACGAAGCGGCGCAGCTCTATGATCTGTCGCTAAAATTGTGGGAGGGTCTCAGCCAAGAGCTAAATTACAATGTTATGTTTAGTCAGCGCGGTGTGCTTAATCTGGGCCACAACTTGCAAGATATGCGTGACATTGAGCGGCGGGTGAATGCCAACCGTCTCAATGGTATCGATGGCGAAGTCGTTAGCCCCGAGCGCATCAAAGAGATCGCCCCATTAATTAATATTTCTCGCGATAGCCGCTACCCAATTCTGGGTGCTTCATGGCAGCCGCGCGGTGGTACTGCGCGGCATGATGCGGTGGCCTGGGGCTATGCGCGGGGCGCCGATGCACTGGGTGTAGATTTAATTCAGCAGACCGAAGTGACAGGTATTCGCCGCAAAGAGGGCGCCGTAGTCGGCGTTGAGACCAGCAATGGCTTTATTGGCGCTCGCAAAGTGGCCTGTGTCACCGCAGGTAATTCAGGGGTGCTTGCGGCTATGGCAGGGCTGAGATTGCCAGTCGAGTCGCGTCCTTTGCAAGCGCTTGTATCCGAGCCGGTTAAACCCTGTTTAGACACAGTGGTTATGTCTAATGCCGTGCATGGCTATATCAGTCAGTCAGATAAAGGTGATTTGGTTATTGGTGCCGGTGTCGACAGTTACAACGGCTATGGACAGCGCGGCTCATTCAATGTGGTGGAACATACGATTCAGGCAATTTGCGAATTATTTCCAGCCTTTAGTCGCGTGCGCATGAATCGCCAATGGGGCGGGGTTGTAGATACCTGTCCAGACGCCTGCCCAATTATTAGTAAGACCTCAGTGCAGGGGCTGTACTTTAACTGCGGCTGGGGAACGGGCGGGTTTAAGGCCACGCCCGGTTCTGGTTATGTTTTTGCTGATACGGTCGCCAATGACCGGCCCCATCCATTGGCAGCAGCTTTTACCGTTGATCGATTTAATACTGGCGCGCTGATTGATGAGCATGGTGCTGCCGGTGTAGCCCACTAGATACGAGAAAAGTATGTTACTAATTTACTGCCCCCACTGTCAGGAAAACCGCGAAGAGGAAGAGTTTAGCTATGGTGGTGAAGCACATATTGTGCGGCCGCTGGCGCCTGAAGCCTTAAATGATAAAGACTGGGGCGACTATTTGTTTTTCCGCACTAATTCGCGCGGCATCCACCATGAGATGTGGTATCACGCTGTGGGTTGCCGACGCTATTTTAATGCCACGCGCAATACAGTGACCTATGAAATTTTGGAAACCTATAAAACCGGTACCCAGCCAACGATCACCGGGGTCAACTCATGAGCCGGAATAGATTGGAGTCGCATAGCGGCGTAGCGATTGATTTCACGTTTAATGGTAAAGCCTATCAGGGCATTGCCGGTGATACATTGGCATCTGCGCTATTGGCCAATGGTGTCAATGTTGTCGGCCGCAGTTTTAAGTACGCGCGTCCGCGTGGCATATTTGGTCATGGCGCTGAAGAACCTAACGCTATTGTCCAGCTGGGTTCTGGCGCTGGAACAATTCCGAACCTTAAAGCCACTCAGGTAGAGCTGTATCAAGGTTTGCAAGCCTCCAGCGTCAATGGTTGGCCCAGTGTAAATTTTGATGTGATGGGTCTAATCGGAGCCTTTGGTCGCCTGATGCCGCCTGGCTTTTATTACAAAACTTTTATGTATCCGAAAAAATTGTGGATGACCTATGAGCACTTTATTCGCAAGGTCGCAGGGTTAGGTGCAACACCAGTTGAGGCAGACCCAGATAGCTACGACAAGCTAAATCAGCACTGTGATGTGTTGGTGGTTGGTGCAGGGCCAGCTGGGCTCATGGCTGCTCGCGAAGCTGCACGCACGGGGGCAAGGGTGATTATTGCCGATGAACAGTCACAGTTTGGCGGTACCTTACTGGCGTCCAAACAACAGGTGGACGGCATAGCTGCGCCACTCTGGGTTGCCAGTTTAGTGGCAGAACTTATGGCCTACAGCAATGTTCAGATGCTACCGCGCAGTACGGTGTTTGGCTATTACGACCATAACTTTTTAACTATTTTAGAGCGTCGAACGGATCATCTGGGACTGATATCCACTCGCGGTGCGCGTCAGCGTTTGCACCGAGTGCGAGCAGCCCAGGTAGTATTGGCAACCGGTGCCTTTGAGCGGCCCTTGGTGTTTGCCCACAATGATATTCCCGGTGTGATGCTGGCCTCGTCCGTGTCTACCTATGTCAATCGTTATGGGGTTGCGCCCGGAAATAAGTTAGTGGTCCTTACCACTAATGACAATGCCTATCAGACCGCTCTGGACTGGCAGCGGATAGGTCGTGAAGTGGTTGCCGTAGTTGATACTCGCAGTAACCCCTGCGGCGATATTGTGGCGGCGGTAAAAGCTATGGGGATTGAGGTAATCGCAGGTCATGGGCTTATCGAGGCTCAGGGTAGTAAGCGCGTGAAGCGTGCCTTGGTTGCGCCTATTAATGAATCCGGTACCCAGGTCACTGGTGCTGTTCGACGTTTGGCCTGTGACCTGATTGCCTGTTCAGGAGGCTGGAGTCCCGCCGTTCACCTGAGCTCACACACTGGGGCCAAGCCAGAATGGGATGCCAGTATTGTAGGTTTCAGGCCTGGTGACTCCAAGCAGCAGGAGCGCTCTGCTGGTGCCTGTAGAGGAACCTTTGATTTAATGGGTTGCCTGTCAGAGGGCGCCAGTGCCGGTGCCCAAGCAGCTATGCTCAGCGGTTATGGCGATGGCAACTTGCAGTTTCCAGCTATTGCCGTTGACGAGTATTCAGAGCAGCCACAGCAGGCATTATTTTTGGTACCACACACCAGAACCACTAGTCGCGCGCCAAGTCAGTTTGTTGATTTCCAGCTAGACGTTAGTGCCAGTGGTATTGAGCTTGCAGTTCGTGAAGGCTTTGAGTCTGTTGAGCATGTTAAGCGTTACACGGCATTAGGTTTTGGTACCGATCAGGGCAAGTTGGGCAATATTAATGGCATGGCAATTTTGGCCAATGCGCTAGATCAAAGTATTGCCGAGACCGGTACCACCATCTTTCGGCCCTCTTATACTCCGACTACCTTTGGTGCCATTGCTGGCCGCGATGTGAACAACCTATTTGATCCCGAGCGCTATACGGCGGTACATCGTTGGCATGTAGAGCAGGGCGCTCAGTTTGAAGATGTTGGCCAGTGGAAGCGACCCTGGTACTTCCCCAAGCAAGGCGAAACCATGCAACAGGCAGTCGATCGTGAAGGTCTAGCCGTGCGCAATAGTGTGGGTATTTTAGATGCCAGCACGCTGGGCAAAATCGACATTCAGGGGCCGGATGCCGCCGAGTTTATTACGCGCATGTACACCAATTCATATTTAAAACTAGCGCCAGGAAAATGTCGCTACGGCGTGATGCTAAAAGAGGATGGAATGATCTTCGACGATGGCGTCTGCGCCTGTTTGGGTGACAATCACTACCTGATGTTTACGACTACTGGCGGTGCTGCAGGGGTACTGGCATGGCTGGAACTTTGGCAGCAAACCGAATGGCCAGAGCTGCAGGTGTACTTCACATCGGTGACTGATCACTGGACCACAGCTACTGTTACAGGGCCCAATGCCCGAAAGGTTATTGCCAAGGTATGCAGTGATATTGATCTGTCCAGTGACACATTCTCCTTTATGGATTGGCGCGATGGCACAGTGTCTGGAGTTAAGGCCCGGGTCTTCCGTATTAGCTTTACCGGTGAGCTCTCCTACGAGGTTAATGTGCCAGCACATTATGGTCGACATATTTGGGAGGCGCTTATTGCCGCAGGGGAAGAGTTTAATATCACCCCTTATGGCACTGAAACCATGCATATTCTGCGTGCTGAGAAGGGCTTTATTATTGTTGGACAAGACACTGATGGCTCGATGACACCGGCTGATATGAATATGGACTGGGTCGTAGGTAAAAATAAAGCCTTCAGTTTTATTGGCAGGCGATCTCTGCAGCGCAGCGATACGGCACGCAGTAATCGCAAGCAGTTGGTAGGTCTAAAACCTTTGAACGATAAAGAGGTTTTACCAGAGGGGGCACAGGTTGTATTTGACGCCAAGCAGAAAATACCTATGGCTATGCAGGGTCATGTTACCTCGAGCTATTACAGTGCCAGTCTGGGGCATTCCATAGCCCTTGCCGTGGTTAAAGGCGGTCATAAAAGGTTGGGGCAAGTGGTGTACTGCCCATTGGCAGACGGGCGCAGTATTGCGTCAGAAATTGTTAGTTCCGTTTTTTATGATCCGAAGGGAGAGCGTCACCATGTCTAATGGAATTAAGCTGGAATCACCGCTGTTTTATTTTCAGTCCTCATTTAATAAAAGCACCAGCGCTGATGAGTTATTTAATGCCGAAGCAGAATGTGGTCTGGTGGTAAAAGAGGCCCCTTTGAGTGCGCACTTAATCTTGCGCGGTGATAGCAACGATATCGCATTTTGTGCTGCGGTCGCTGAAACCTTAGGCGTTGTGTTGCCATTAAAGTCATGCACCTATCACCAAGAGGGCAATACCAGCATCTATTGGCTTGGCCCCAGCGAGTGGCTGGTTATAGAGATTGCTGGTCAGGCACAAATAATAGAGGCGGCACTGCGCAAAGCACTCAAAGGACATATTGCCATTGTTGATGTAAGTGGGGGGCAGACCTGTATTAATCTGCGAGGGGTCGGTGTTGCGACCGTTCTTAAAAAATCCACTGTGTATGACTTTGAAGCCTGGGACCTCGCCACATCAAACGCTGGTCGGGCAGTTCAAACGACCTTTGCCAAGGCCTCGGCAGTAATTAGCAATAGGTCCGATGGTTCTTATGATCTGGTTATAAGGCGCAGTTTTTCGGACTATATAGCTCAGTGGTTATTGGATGCAGGTAAGGAGTTTGGCTGCCGGATAGAGCAAGGCTAAGAGTAAAAAATGGTCCTAAGGCGTCTGCAACTATAGTTGCTTGACGCCCTAGCACCAAAGTACCACAGGTTATGGTTCGGTGTTTCTAAATTCTTAATCCCTTATTTATAGCGCCTCGCTTAAAGCGGTTCCTCTAGTCTGGCTTGAGTCAAGGCAGGTTGTTGCGGCGGTTTCACATGTGCTGCAGTCACGGCTGCGCAGATCACAGGTTTTAACACAGCGATGGAAGGTAGCGATACACTGGCCGATCACAGAACGCTGGCTATAAGTCCCGTCAGCGTTTGAGCAGGCGTTAGATTGGTCTGCACTATAAATAGCATCTCGAGCAATAAGGTCGCAATAACTTGCCAACAGTAGCTGAAAACGCTGTGCATTCACTGCAGCTGTATTACTCAATTTCAATGCCAGTAATTCACGCTGAGTGTATTCGGCGCTGCGGTTCAGGCTGTAGCGATCGACTCTATAGTTATTTTTGTCATCAGGTGAGGTGCTAGCGCAGCTAGATAATCCGCCTAATAAAATGGATACTAACAGGATGGTTTTCGTCAAATAGTGTCTTAAAATAAATGTTTTAATGGTCACCTTAATGGACTCCTTGGTGGGAAGTTGTTTATGCGCCAAGCTAGGCGTTCCTTTAAGAAGCCAATATGCCAAGCTCGTCTCGTCGCGTCAATATGTAAATTGTAAATAATTTATGCAGAGCCCAAGTCCGAGCTCTATTTACTATCAAAAAATACTCAAACGGCAAAAAAAGTTGCGTGATAAAGTTCTTGTGCTGTATAAAAATCGATATCTTGTTCACGAAGATATGGTTTATCTGCGATTCGTCTGTACATCAGTAATAGCATATGGACAAGGATCCGACATCCATTTATTCGCACTGGCAGTTACTTAAAATTGCCAAGGCTCATAATTTGTATATTAACGAATTACTTGACGCAGATTGATCGAAAAATGCCCCAAAAAGATATTTAATATATATTTATAATATCTGGCTGCTAGCGCTGTGATTTGAGACGGATAATTAAACAATCCCGATATTTAATTGATATAGATGAATTAAAAAATGTTAAAGTGCTTTAAAAAGTGCAATAACGGTGCTTTCTTTAGTTCCTATTTATCAGTTGATCTGATTATTTTTTTAAATCGTGGGGTACACACTAATTCATCTAAAAATTACCGCGGATACTGTGAAGTAGGGGCCTGCTTTCATATCAGCTACTAGAGATAGCCATGTTTGACGTGTTGGATAAAAAACAGATATGACAATCTTCCCGATACAACTTCGACAGGGTAGTCAACAATATTATGCAACGGCCTAATCTAGATTCAATTTATTATGACGAACTTATCGAACTGCAAAAAAAGCTTCGCGACAAGATCGTACTTTTGCGGAAAAATCGGGAGTTGGTGCAGGAAGATATGGCTAACTACGAGCTTTCTGTTCGTCAGTATCAACGTATGGAGCAGGACCATACAGCGATTAGCTCCCTTTGGCAGCTATTTAAAATTGCCAAGGCGCACAATTTGGATATCAATCAGCTTCTTGAAATATAATAAGTGCTAAGTCGAGCAAAGGGTCCTTAGCGACCGTGCAAAAGGCTCACAGCCGCCGATAAAGCTGCAACACACCGTCACATTTTTTAGAAAGCATCTGCTGATGGCTTGCTCTATAGTTTATCAACATCACCTGCAGCAGGGTGCAGTTTAAATCTACGGCGGTCATAGAACATACGGCTCGCATACTAGGATAGATAACGAAGGGCAATAGCGACTGAGTTATTTAGCCAAAGCAACTCTGGAATAGCAGGAGCCGTTGCTGCTTCTGGTTTTGGGTATGGTGTTCATGGCGTTGTGTCCTGACTATCTATGCCCCTTGATAACGCTGGATCCAGAGACAATATTACAACTGTAATGATCATTAGTTTCACTGCCGCCATTGTCGGAATCGGAGGCCGGCGTAGCCTAGAGCTAGCCCACATATCTAGATTAGTTACTATTAGACTAGCATAGCCAATCGCATACCAAATCTAACTTTTTCTAGTCGTGGAGCTAAGCATAGTCATGTTCTCCGTAAATTAGTAACCGTAAATGTATAGATGTTTGAGGCACCGGCAAGAGGTTGTATTGGTACCTGACTAAAAATGGTAGGCCAAGTAAGACCTGAACTTATGACTAATCTACTTCCGATGTTCTGTAGTATAAGGAAAATGCCTATTAGCGATCGCTTACTTAAATACTTTAATCGGAGAAAGTCAGACTCTACCGATAAAGACCATACCCGTTATCGAAATGATATCTGTAACCATTGGGACCTAGACTATATGTCGATGGAAGAGATTGATAAGCTCCTTCAGGATGACAGGGTCGAAACCACCATCGTTCGAAAGAAAAAAGATCGCTAACCTACATTGTGATAACTCAAGTAATTTTTAAAGGAGGCCCAATGAGGCCGGTAGCTTGGTTCTGTGTTTTCCTGTTAAGCGCCTGTGGTGGTGGGAGTGGTTCTAGTGCTCCAGTCGCAGTTCCCCAGACTGTGATATCCACGCCGGCATCCTCAGAGCTTCCTAGCTTGGAAACAAAGACCGTCACTCAGACTATCGATGGTCAGATCGAGGTTCGGCCTTACCTTATACGCTACCCAGAGAATCGCACAGAGGATACTTATCCTGTAGTTTTCTTTTTTCACGGGGCGGGTGGTAATGGACAGGCCCTATTAAATAGTAACCCGAATGTGTCTAGCTTAATTGACTCTGGTGAATTTATAGGGATTTTCCCCGATGGTTTCGAGCAGCGTTGGAATGCCAATAATGAAACCAATGCCGATGATGTGGAGTTTGTCTCTCTAATTGTGAATAGCCTCGCCTCTGAGGGGTGATTTGATTTGAACCGAATATACGGCGTTGGTATCTCTAATGGCGCCGGAATTGTTAATAAAATCGCCAAAGAGATGACAGTTTTTCAAGGCATTGCGCCCTTAATTAGCCAGCAAACTGTATCTACTGGTGAGAATGTATCATCTCAGGCAGTCTCGGTATTCCAACTCAATACAGCAGACGACGACCTGGTTCCACTGGATGGCGGGAGCGGTCTTGCCGATACCATGTATATGTCCGCACAGGCGAGCGCAGAGAATTGGGCATCGAATTTCAACTGCGCCATGGACCCTTCTAACAGAACACTAGTGTGGGGTGACTACGATGTTGAGGAATATACATTCAATGGCTGTATAGACAATAAAAAGGTTCGATATTTTCTCGTTGCGGACGCAGAGCATACGATATCTTTTGGGGACGACGTCAATCTGTATGATCTTATTTGGACATTTTTCCAATCAACAGATCGTGATTCAGCACTTAATTTCAAGCTTCTAGCGCTTGGTGACAGCTATACCATTGGTGAAGGTGTCTGTGGTACCTGTAGCTTCCCAGAGCAATTAAAAGATAGTTTAGAGTTTGAATACTCGGGCCGAGATACTTTCGGCTTGCAGATTATTGCTGAGACTGGCTGGACCACCACGGACTTAAAAAGTGCGATTATTGCAGAGAACCCGTCAAGCGATTTTGACTTGGTAACACTTCTTATTGGCGTGAATAATCAAGTTCAAAATAAACCCTTCAGTGTGTATGAAACAGAATTTATAGAGCTTGTTGATTCCGCTATTTCTTTTGCCGGAAGTGACGCTAGTAACTTGATTGTTGTATCGATTCCTGACTATGCCTACACCTCATTTGGAAGCTCCTTTAACCCCACGAAAACCAGTTCTGAACTTGAGTTATATAATAATTTTGCACAAGAATACTGCGAAGAAAATGGGCTGTCATATGTGGAGATAACAGATATAACCCAACAGGGCTTGGACAATCCTGCGCTGGTGGCTTATGACCAATTGCACCCTTCAGAGCTAGCTTATAGTCTGTTTGTTGAGAGAATATTGCCGTTGGCCCTGGAAAAATTAAAATAGGCAGCTCATTGAGCTGGTAGCTTATTTTAACGCTGAGCTCTGATGTTTCTCTAACGGTTCCAGCGATTTTTCCATTCTTTGGTGTTTGATCAGCCTTTCTTTCTCTATAAAGCCAGTGTTCACGAGCCTCATAAGTGATGATACAAATCAGCAGTCTACTTGCTGGGGTAGCGATATTTTTGAAAGTGTAATTAGTGGGGCTCCAATCAGGTAAATCTAGCAGAGCGTAGGTCTTGGCTGTGGGGTCTACAAAGAGATAAAGCGTGATTTAGGCGATAGCTACTGCAGTAGAAAAAGCGGACATTAAAGCGGCAATCTTTAAAAGGACTAGTGAACTCCGTATATCAGGTTTCTTTCAATGACTCTGTTCATGTCAATTGAAAAATGGTGGGGCCAGTAGTACTTGAACCTATGACCAATCGATTATGCGTTGAGCGCTCTAATCAGCTGAGATATGGGCCACCCTTACTATAGTCGTGGAAATTACATATAAATCAATTATTTAGCTAGCAAGCACTACTTTCACCTGATGGCCATATATTACTCAATTTCGCCTATTCATCAGTTCAACTGTTATCTTTATTGTACCTAGTGCAGGGGGGCTTCTTTAGAGGGGGCGGGGGAGCCGCTGTTGAGGACATGTTATTACGGCTGTATCTGGCTAGGTACTTCAAAATTCTTTTTTAAAAATTTAAGTCTTCGCACACCGTTTTTCGTTGAGTGCGGGGGCCTGCTGTTTTGGATACGAGTTGTTTCAGCTACCAGCTGCGTAACGATGATTGACTTCGCTGTGATGCTTTTCATCTGCGCGCACATGCTCTATCAAATCAACAAGTTTGGAATCAGGCGACATGCCGTAGTACTCTATCGCTAGGGGCGGCGCGGGAACATTTTCCAAGGCTCCACTCTCAACTAAACTTAGATATTCTGTGTAGCTGAGCACCGCTTCTTCCTCGAAATAGGCTATCATTTTGTGAGCTGTTCGTCTGTCGAGTAAGTACAAGGCAAGATAAAAAATGCTAAAGACAATCTGAGCGATGAGGACTAAACAACGTTCGAGAAAATTAGGTTTGGCAATCTCTATAAAAAACATCAAGTGCATCCTCTCGTTTTCCGCTTCGGCCAATAATTCTCTGATATCAACACCGTACCCAGTCTTCATTTTACGAAGGCTAGTAAAGTGAAGTACCATGCCAGCTACCATTCCCGGAACGCCAGCTACAGTCTCAAGCACAACGGCTCTATGCCCATATCTTTTAGCGAAAAACGTATCAGCAATCAATCTAAAGAATTTAGTCATTGCCTTAGCAAATATCTCTCTCATGCAAGCCCCTTTTGACCAATTAAACCTGAGAAGCACCTAGGTTGTTTATTTTGGTAAGCGATTAAGTTAGCGTATCAACCTGCTTCATGATTTCGCATCGCCACCACTTTTTGACTTTTCCTAAGATCATCTCTTGCTATGGCAACCATAATTAGACCAGAAAGAACTATCAGTATTGTTGTAAAATCCAATGTTATACTCCCTAATTAAGTGAGTCCTTTTTACTATTTTTCTGACATGCTGGATGTATCACTTGTATGCATTGTTTTTATAGTAGTTATATCAAAATGACATGCCAATTTTTTAGGGGTATCACATCCTTTGTTTTCACAAGGGAGAATCTAAAAGTGAAGGACCATTTGGCAGCTTGGAAGACTTTATCGGCAATAAAATTTGATACCCCCCCCCGAGGGAGTTTATTAACGTCTTATTATTGATAATGGGGCTGCCCAGATACATTAGAAACTCATTTAAAGACCTCTAGCCAGCTGTGAGTGCATACGCACTGAAATGGTAAGCGCAAATGACTGATTTCTCAAATCCGTTCCATTGAGCTGTCGCGTGCACTAGGGCAGGGGGGCGGGGGAGCTGCTAAGTTGTTGTGATTATTATTGTTCCTGCGTGGGTACATCAGAGGTGGGTTTGGGATTAGGATTAGCCATTTACCCCTGAGCTGCCCGCGAAGTTTCAGGACATGTTAATGTGCGCATAGATGGACGTTGCCACTAGATCGAGGTTTTTTCTATTTTCGGACATCTAAATAATTGAGAAATAACAGGGTTAACGGGATAAATCTAAACATAACTATACCCAAGGATGGCAAGGTTAGGTTTATCATTGAGTTTAAGATATAAACTTCCATATCACTCCAAAAAAGGCAACATACGATTATCAATGCTAAAACATTAATAGTTCTGAAATAATGATTAGTAAAGAATGACCATAAATAAACGCATACTCCAAACGCTAAGATCGAAGTACGAATTAATAATAATTGATTTACATCATCGGGAGATAGCAGTTGTGTTTCATTCCGCGTCACCAAAATCCATTCAGGAAAGTATATTACAACTATAATTCTAAACATCCAGAGCGCTGTAATAAGAATGCAACGGGTACGAATTCTTTTGTTGATGCGAGACATTTTTTCTAGAGATATCTCATGATGTGGGAGTAATGCCGCTAATTCTTCCGCGGACACCTTAGACCTATTAGACATCTTTTTGCTACCCTTAAATAAGTATAATCCTATAGGTTGTCCTTTGGCCGAGCAAGTTTCTCAAAACTCTAAATACGACCTAAATAAGCACATAAAAGGCCACATACAGGGTCGCTTAGAAGCCAATACAGAGCCTCTCAAGGCTGCTCTCAGCACACCTTCCAACACATTAATCTAGCAATATAAGGCTTCTCGTGGCAATCTGGTGCGTACTGTGGCATGGGTCTGGCTGGGGAGACTGGTAAGAGTGAAATAGTGCGTAATGAGGCACTCTCTCACGCTGTTTTGGGCATAGCAGAAACAACTAGCCAGACAGAAGTGAACTTTCCAGCACATAGCTGTCTTAGATAATGTGCATGATTCTCCCCCAAGAACATAATCAGTTATATCTATCCGAAGAAACCCTGTTAACGCAGGGTTTTTTTGTGCCTGAGCATTTCAGTCTAGGAGCGACTGCTGATAATAATTACATTGCTGGATGAGCCATACTCAATAACAATTAAATGGAAATGTATGCGTTGACTATCTGCGTAAACCCCATTCTGCACTCATGGCCCATCTAGATTAGTTAATTGACCGCTACATTGAATCGTGATCGCACATTTTATCGCTTGCGTAGTTAGTTAGGAGAAACGGGAAAAGCCCATGTAGCATTAAAGCAAATGCCATACTCCAAGCATGGAAAAAATGTTGAAAGTATCCCATACCAATATCTTTTAAATGCTTATTCACACGTCTGGTCTACCTATGTTTGAGTTTGGCTTTTGACAGTGAAACGATTATTTCAGATCGCTTCAAGAGGCCCAAGTATACTCTGATGTATCTCCACAGGTACAGTCACACACCTCAGACTTTAGAAGAGTCCTCCGTCCCTAATGATGGCCTAATCTTGCTCTTATTCTTGCAGTTTTCGTATCTTACTTCCTAGCGTTTCGGCCTTTAAGTGCGTATATCGATTTAGCATCTTCAGGTCTTTGTGTCCTGTTATTGTTCCTACTTCTATTACATTGAGACCAAGTTCAAATAACCGCATAGTTGTCTCATGACGCAGATAATGCCGTCAGACTTCTTTAGAAAGGTTTTACAGCGCGTTGGGTAGCCCTGCTTGCGGATAATTACTTTAGTTTTAGAGTTTGTGGGGATAAATGTAGCCATCAACTGCTACCTCTACTGTACCTGATAAGTAAATGTGTAATCAGGGGAGTAGGGCTATAGCTGTAAGATATTGATTTATATAGATAAATTGGTGGGCCCAGTAGGACTTGAACCTACGACCGATCGATTATGAGTCGAGCGCTCTAACCAGCTGAGCTATGGGCCCTTAATTTTTAACCTGAGTGAAGTGAGGGATCTTTAGATACCTTCCTCCGCTCCAGACAACAGGCGTCAGCCTGTCGCTTTTACTCGTCAATAAAGCTACGCAGATGATCCGAGCGAGTAGGGTGACGCAGTTTACGCAGCGCCTTGGCTTCAATCTGCCGTATACGCTCACGGGTTACGTCAAACTGTTTACCTACCTCTTCCAGCGTGTGATCTGTGTTCATATCGATACCAAAGCGCATGCGCAATACCTTGGCTTCTCGTGCTGTAAGGCTGCCTAGAACATCGCGGGTTGATTCGGTGAGGTTGTGCTTAGTCGCCTCATCAACGGGCAGTGCAATAGTGGTGTCTTCAATCAGATCGCCAATGCTAGCATCTTCATCTTCACCAATAGGCGTCTCCATGGAGATTGGTTCTTTGGCAATTTTAAGTACTTTACGAATTTTGTCCTCTGGCATCTCCATGCGCTCTGCCAATTCTTCTGGGCTGGGCTCACGACCCATCTCCTGAAGCATTTGACGGGAGATACGATTGAGTTTGTTAATTGTTTCAATCATATGCACGGGAATACGAATGGTGCGCGCCTGATCGGCAATGGAGCGTGTAATAGCCTGACGAATCCACCAGGTGGCATAGGTTGAGAACTTGTAACCGCGGCGATACTCAAACTTGTCTACCGCTTTCATCAGTCCGATATTGCCCTCCTGAATAAGATCTAGGAACTGCAAGCCACGGTTGGTGTATTTCTTGGCGATAGAGATAACCAGACGCAGGTTCGCTTCAACCATTTCTTTTTTAGCGCGGCGTGCCATGGCTTCGCCGATGGTTAAGCGACGGTTAATATCTTTAATAAATACAATGGTCAGGCCGCTAGTTTCTTCGACCTTTGCCAATTTACGCTGCGCTCTGACAATCTCAACTTCTTGATTGACAATACCATTTGACCAGTCCGCTTTTTCTTTGATAAGAGACGCAGTCCATTTCAGGTTTGACTCATTGCCTGGGAACGATTTAATAAAATCTTTGCGAGGCATCTTGGCGTAACGGATGCAAAGGCGCATAACATTTCTTTCTTCAGCGCGAATTTTTTCAACGGCACTGCGCACCATAGCAATTAAAGGGTCGAACTGCCTTGGAGTCAGTTTGAGATATTTGAACAGTTCAGCGAGCTCTTCCATTTGCTTAACTGAGGCAGATGCCATGCGGCCGTTGCGCGCGATCGATTTGTCTGCCTTGATCATCTGCGTGCGAATTTCTTCGAAGCGCTCTGTGGCAATCTCTGGGTCTAGGCCACCTTCGTGCTCTTCTTCCTCTTCCTTCTCATCAATCTCTTCGCCGTTAGCAATCTTTTCTGCTTCAGCGGCTTCTGCAGCCTGCTGTTGTGCTAGGGCAGAGGGAACATGTTCCATTGGATTGAGGTAGCCGCTGATAATATCAGTCAGTTTTTTGTCGCCAGCAACAACCTTATCCCATTCGCCCATAACGGCAGCGACGGAACCGGGCCAGTCGGAAACCGCAGACATTAATTCGCGGGTTCCCTCTTCAATTCGTTTGGCAATTTCAATTTCGCCTTCACGGGTCAACAGCTCAACAGAGCCCATTTCACGCATATACATGCGCACTGGGTCTGTAGTGCGGTGCTGCTCGGACTCCACTGAGGCCAGCGCAGCTGCGGCTTCGGCAGCGGCTGTTTCATCTGGGGTATTATCTCCGGCCATCATCAACAGCTGTTCAGCATCTGGCGCCGTTTCAAAAACGGTGATGCCCATGTCATTGATCATTTGGATAATATCTTCGACCTGCTCCGGATCGGCAATATCTTCAGGAAGGTGATCGTTCACCTCGGCGTATGTGAGATATCCTTGCTCACGACCTTTGGCGATAAGGTCTTTAATGCCGGATTGTTGCTTTTGAATGTTTTCGGTCATAGGACAATTTTACTTGTTGGGAGGTCGAAAAATAGCGCGCAATTATATCGAATAAAAACCCCGTTGTCCCTGACAATTTGGTGTTTATTTGGCATAAGTTATTTTTATAACTTTAGACTACAAGTCGTTGTTTTATCATGTTTTTTAACTCATTGGACTGGGGATCATCGGCTAGCTGCATGCGGATTTTATGTAACTGCTTGATTTCTCGCTCATTGAGGGTGTTTTGGGCTAGTAAATGAATAGCCTTATCGGCTGCCGGGAGAGCATCGAAGGCGCTGCGGCTGACATGCTCGAGAGTGTCACAGAACTCTTGATGATCATCGCGCCCAGTTCCTACGGGTGGATGGTACAGTTCGGTAGCCGCCAGAGCCTGTAAAATCTTTGTTTCCTGTGCATTGCCATGGGTGCCTAGCCAGTAGGCAAAGATGTGTGAGGGCTTGTAGGAAGGGTTGTCCTGCACTACTTTCAGGACCCGCAAAAATAATGCCATATCGGCATCTGGGGCGATTTTGAGAAACTCAATATCGTCCGCATGCTCCGCTAATCCAGGATGGTTAAGCAGTAGGGCAGTGAGGAATTTAATGGGTGACAGACGAATTTTGGTGCTTCTTGTATCGCCAATATCCGGAAACAGCTCATGCTCATTGCCTGGCTGATATTCCGGTGGCTGTTCGTCACGCTCATAGTCATGCTCGTAATGCTGTGGGCTGGGCCCAGAGGGAAAGCTGGTTGGCTTTTGTTCTATCGGCGCTGCACTGCGATGTTGAGGGGCTTTGTGGCTGGCGACATAGATGCGCAGATTGTCAGCTGAAATGCCAGTGCGACGGGATAGCTCTTCGAGCATCAGTTGGCGAAAAACCCCCTGTGGAATACGATTTATCTGCGGTGCGCAGACTTTGCTCAATCTTGCCTTGCCATCGGCATTACTGGCATCAATACCATCGCTAAGCTGTTCAAACAGGAATTCAGACAGCGGCTGAGCATTGGCCACTTGCTTTTGAAAGTCGTCGGTGCCGAGCTTGCGCACCATGCTATCTGGGTCTTCACCATCAGGTAAAAATAGAAATTTGGCTGAGACGCCATCTTTCATTTCAGGTAGGGCAATATCCAGCGAGCGAGCTGCAGCACGACGTCCAGCTTTGTCACCATCAAAGCAAAATATCAGTTCAGAGGTGTAGCGAAACAACTTTTGCAGATGGCTTTCGGTCAAGGCGGTGCCCAGGGTGGCCACGGCATTGTGAATGCCGTATTGGGCGAGGGCGATAACGTCCATATAGCCCTCCACCATAATAAGGTGCGGAATTTCTTTTAACGCCTGACGTGCCTCATAGAGGCCATAGAGCTCCCTACCTTTATGGAACACAGGGGTTTCGGGCGAGTTTAGGTATTTGGGTGTGCTGTCATCGAGGACTCGGCCGCCAAAGCCAATGGTGCGGCCGCGCTGGTCGCGGATTGGAAACATAATACGATGGCGGAAGCGGTCATACTGCTTTTTTTCCTCCGGCTTGGTGATAATCATGCCGGACTCATCAAGAAGCTTTATTTTGGCGGGGTCAGTGCCTGCAGCTTTCAGCAGATTATCCCAGCCAGGGGGCGCGTATCCGACGCCAAACTGTGCAGCGATCTTGCCGCTTAGGCCACGGCCCTTAAGGTATTCTACCGCTGAGCCTGCAGCTTGATTAACACGCAGCTGCTGACGAAAGAAGCGATCGGCTTCTGTCAGCATTGAATACAGGCTATCTTTTTGTTTGCTAACTGCGCGATCTGGTGCTGCTTCTCGAGGAATTTCCAGGCCAACATTTTTGGCCAGCATCTCCACTGCCGGTATAAAATCGAGACGATCGAATTCCATTACAAAGCCCAGTGCATTACCGCCAGCGCCACAGCCGAAGCAGTAATAGAATTGCTTATCTTGGGCTACGGTGAAAGAAGGGCTTTTTTCTTCGTGAAAGGGGCAGCAGGCTTTGTAGTTCTTGCCGGATTTTTTGAGCTGTACGCGGGAATTGACCACATCAACGATATCGACGCGGTCGAGCAAGTCATCAATAAAAGTCTGTGGTATTAGTCCAGCCATTGGCGCTACAGGTTATTAATTTTCAAGAACAGCAGTGTAACGCCTTCGGCGGGGAAATAAACGTGCTTAACTATTTAGCGCCGCTTTTACCAGCCCACTGACGGCACCACCATCTGCACGGCCCTGAATCTGTGGTTTGAGGATACCCATTACCTTGCCCATATCGGCCATTGAGGAGGCCCCGGTTTCAGCAACAGCTGCTGCAACCATGGCACTGATTTCAGCATCGCTGAGCGCGGCTGGCAGGAAGTCTTGGATTACGTTGATTTCTGCGATTTCAATATCGGCAAGCTCTTGGCGTCCAGCGGTTTCATATTGATTGATCGAGTCGCGGCGTTGTTTAACCATTTTGTCGAGAATCGCCAGTATGCGGGGATCATCTATTTCGATGCGCTCATCGACTTCAATGCGTTTAATCTCAGCTTGAATCAAGCGGATGGCGCCAAGACGAGGCTTGTCTTTAGCACGCATGGCATCTTTCATCGCATCATTAATCTGTTTTTTCATCGACATGGCAGGTCTCCATTGGATTGGGCTGTTTGAATCCGAACTTTCCGAATTCCAGAAACACAAAAAGCGCCGGTTGGGCGCTCTTTGCTGTAGCTCATTAAGACAAACTCTGGCTGCAGATTTTCTTAATAGAGTCGAGTAAACTTGCGTGATTCGCGAGATACTTTTTTCTGGTTGCG
>ERZ807291.645-NODE-645-length-59018-cov-8.770059_pt1 | contig 59018 bp, 57 predicted proteins | sample MGYA00521257_ERZ807291 | MGnify/ENA primary metagenome ERZ807291 (study PRJEB31413, sample SAMN03169783) | marine metagenome | biome: Marine; feature: Water; material: Subsurface seawater | place: North Sea | collected 2011-04-28 | depth 1 m m ... | reverse complement strand
CGCCAGTACCGGAAACTCTAATCAGAAATGGCACAGAACCTGGGGGCTAGACAGGGGCTGCAGCAGGGGGATGAGGAGAAACGCCTGTCCCCATGCCCTAAAGACCAGAACCTCTACTATGACCGTTGTGTCGGTACATACCGTTTCCCCGATGGCGATACCTACGTCGGTCTTTTCAAGGACAATGACTTTAATGGATACTGCACCTACACCCTAGCGAACGGTGACAGATATGAAGGGGACTTTAAGAAGGGCGTCTATGAAGGCCTAAGCGTATTCACCTTTTCCGACGGGTACCAGCGGAAGGGCAGGTTCAGGAACAACCTTTTCGTGGGAAACTCATCCGATCTATGGGGATGAACTGAACGTCACTCCTCATAACCCGTAGGGTTACTGCAAGAGGTATAGTCGGTGACTCCTATAAATTTTATCGCCGTCCCTGCACGAAAAATTTATCTGTTAGCAATTCACGTTCGTCAATTCGAAACCTGACCATCCAACTGCCTTTAAGGGCTTTCACGCTAGCCCATGTCCTCCAATGCTCCGGACTTTTAATAGGAAGCTTTACACACGCATATTTCGCTTTGTTTCTGTAGAAGCAAAACTCTGCATGCTGAACCGGTTTGGTGCAGTTGATCCGTACAAACGCGGAAACACGTCTATCCTCGACCGTGAACGTGTTACGAACATCTAGCGGTTTCTTGTTCTGTACCTTCGCAGAAATTTTCCAGTCGGTGACCAAGCAGTCATTGGCTTTAGAAGCCACGGGGAATGCAAGTCCCGCCACAAAGAATATGCAGAGGAATATATTTTTCACTATTTTCCCTTTACCTAACAACTTCAAAGCCCAGTCTCCGGACCAAATTTCAGCCAACCTCAATATGATAGAAAGTCTCAATAGGATCGAAGTTTATGGGCCTATCAACTTGTAATCTATCCCCTCCAACGATTCACGCATCACCTCGATCGTGTTGCCACCTGAATACAGGCCATATGAAATGGTCTGTTTCTTGTGACCCGCTATGTCAGCAGCAACACCTTCAGGTATTCCTGCATTCTCACACATAGTTAGGAACGTCCGCCGGAAGCTATGAAAGTCATGGGAACCGTCATAACCCAGACCCTGCTTAAACTTGGTGAACTGGTTCGAGATTGAGGAGGCTGACTTACGGTACCCATTCTCCCACGCCTCCAAGCTTGACCAGATTGCCGGGTGTGCAGGGATAGTTCTGTCGGTTTTTTCCTTCTTAGCTTTAGGAAACAAAATCGTTTTTTTCTCAGCGTCATATTTCAGTCTGGCAATGGCCGACTCTCTCGCACCTGTATGTGCAGCAATCCACACAGCATGCTTTAACCAGTTAGCCGTAGTGTCATTTCGTTCAGACAAAATGCGGCACATCTCCAAGACTTGCGATGCTGTAAACGGGCGTTTCTTCGACCTTGGCGGATCCGCAGAAAGCTTCTGATCATTCCACACCGATATATCCTTGTCGGCGTATTCCCAAAGGTTTTTATATCCACTAATCCATTTTCGAAGTGTCGGATTGGTGATTTGGTTTTCTCGCTTCGCCCATTCCAGAAACTGCTTGGCCTTTCGACGGTCTACTTCTTCAAGGGTCGTAAATCGTGGTACCAGCACCTCTACTGCTCGGCGGTAGTCAGATCTGGTCTTCTTGTTACCAATCGTCTCCAGCCAAACAGGCAGCACCTCTGCTATTGGCGTTAACTCCCCTAAAGCCGTCTTGTACGCCTTCCAGGGCTGTAACTCCTCCTCAGACAGCTGGTCTGGGTCAAAGTTGCCAGAGCCTTTGTAGAGATGTAGCAGACCCATCTCAGCCGCTTTGTCCTCAGAGGCTTCCTGTATCTTGTCTTTGATAATTTCCCGTTCTTGGTCGTCAACGCTGGATAGGTACTGTTCGCGAAGCTGCACCAGCTGCGTTGCATAGCTGGCCTGCTCGACCAGCTGCTCGCGCTGCTCCAGAAGTTTGTCCCGCCTAGCCTGTGCTTCTCTCAGGTCTGTGGTCTTGAGTGACCGTCGAACCATCTTCTTCGTGCCGGGTACACGAAATTTTATCCACCACGTAGGACTACCATTCCTCCTGTAGAGGTAGCGTCTATCAGCCTTAGGCATGTCGCAGCCTGGTGGCATGGCAATCCGATCCATAATTCTTGTGCCACAGATTGTGCCACAAAGACTCCCAAATGCGCCATACCAACAGAATGCTGCGGGATGTAAACCGCAGTATTCTGGGGTTTATTTTTGCTGAAAATAGGTGGCGTCCCCTAGGGGACTCGAACCCCTGTTTCCGGCGTGAGAGGCCAGCGTCCTAGGCCACTAGACGAAGGGGACATGGCTTAGACTGTCGAAGGACGGCTGTTCTAGGTCATTGCACGGTTTCTTGCAAGCATGTCGGGCGCAGTGACCCTGTCTTCACTTGCTGATCAGGTCGGTCTGGCCGATCAGCCCGCCGGTGCCCGCATCCAGGATCAGCAGCCGACCTGAGCCGTTCGCCAGACGCAACCGAAGCACAATCCGCTGGTCTCCGACCCGGGTTTCAACCACTTCAGCACCGGCCGGTAAATCAATCGATGACGTCATGGTTGGCTTACCGGGGACAAACCCGCCCGCAAGCTCGTCGCCGGACTTCTGAACAATTGCGTATATCAGGACGATAACGCCGACAATAATCAGGACGCCCATTCCGATTACCATAGCCTTGAGAGCGCGCATCGAATATGTCCTTATTCTGAAATGACCGAAGATAGCCCAACAACCGAACCGCTTGATATCTCTGTGCCTCCCGGTGCCGAAGGCGAACGCGTGGACCGGCTACTGGCGAACACCCTGCCCGACCGGTCCCGGTCCTTCCTCAAACGCCTCATCGAGGACGGATGCCTGAATGCGGCGGGTGAGTCCGGCGCGACGATAATTGAGCCATCCTACAGGGTCAAACCGGGAGAGCGGTTTTTGCTCCGCATTCCGGAATCCGTGGATGCCGTGCCGCAGGGCGAAGATATTCCGCTGAATGTTGTTTTCGAAGACGACGACCTGATTGTCATCAACAAGCCCCCCGGGTTTGTCGTTCATCCCGCACCGGGCAATCTGACCGGAACCCTAGTAAACGCGCTGATCGCCCATTGCGGGGATAGCCTGAAAGGGATCGGTGGCGTCCGCCGACCGGGCATTGTGCATCGCCTGGATAAAGACACCAGCGGCATCATGGTATCCGCCAAGACCGGCCCCGCGCATGAGGGCCTGACCCGTCAGTTCGCCGACCATACCATCGAGCGCGCCTATGCCGCGTTTGTCTGGGGAATGCCAAGCCCGAGCGGCGGCACGATCGAGGGCAATATTGGCCGAAGTCCGCGTAATCGGAAGAAAATGGCCGTCCACGCAGAGGGTGGAAAAACAGCGGTGACAAATTACCAGACGGAAGCTGCCTATGCCGCCGGCGCCGCCTCCCTGGTGGAATGCCGCCTCGAAACAGGCCGAACCCATCAAATTCGGGTACATATGGCGCATATAGGCCACTCGGTGATCGGAGACCCCGTCTATGGCGGTGGATCGACCCGCGCCCGCATGTCACAGCTCTCGCCAGAGGCATCGAAAATGATCAACGGATTGAGCCGGCAGGCGCTCCATGCCCGGCTTCTGGGGTTTGAACACCCGATTTCGGGTGAATTTCAGCAATTCGAGGCCGCCCTTCCCGATGATCTCGCCGCGTTAGAGCAAATTTTACGGAAATCTGGAAGTTTAACGCATAGATGACTATCTAATAGGTCATAGAGGAACATACTGAATAGCTGGCGGTCACTGCGCGACGGCTAGACGCTGGATTATGTTTAAAACAAACGATCAGACAACGGACGCTTCGCGGATGAATGGAAACCTACCTTCGGCCCCCAATCTCAATCCGGATGGTAACCTGTCCCGGTACCTGCAGGATATCCGTAAATTCCCCCTGCTGGAGCCGGAAGAGGAATACATGCTCGCCAAGCGCTGGAAAGAGCATGAAGACCCCGAGGCTGCCGCCCGCATGGTGAACAGCCACTTGCGTCTGGTCGCCAAAATCGCGATGGGATACCGGGGCTATGGCCTGCCGCTGGGCGAGGTAATCTCAGAAGGCAATGTCGGCCTGATGCAGGCGATCAAACGCTTTGAGCCTGAAAAAGGTTTCCGGCTGGCAACTTATGCAATGTGGTGGATCAAGGCATCGATTCAGGAATACATCCTGCGGTCCTGGTCGCTTGTGAAGATCGGCACCACCGCCGCACAGAAAAAACTGTTCTTTAACCTTCGGCGCATGAAGGGCGAGATCAAGGCGCTGGAAGAAGGCGACCTGAAACAGGAAAACCTGGAAACGATCGCGACCAAGCTCAAAGTCAGCGAGCAGGAAGTGATCAACATGAACCGGCGGATGTCGGGTCCGGACTCCTCGCTCAACGCTCCGGTGCGTGCGGATTCCGAGGGCGAGTGGCAGGACTGGCTGGTCGACGATTCAGACAACCAGGAAACCGTCCTTGCCGACCAGGAGGAAATGGCGGAACGCCGCAAGATGCTGGTCGACGCAATGAAAGTTCTCAACGAACGCGAACGGAAAATTCTTGCCGCGCGGCGTCTTGAAGAAAACCCCAAGACGCTCGAGGATCTCAGCCAGGAATACGGGATTTCGCGCGAGCGGGTCCGCCAGATTGAGGTCCGGGCGTTTGAAAAACTGCAAAAAGCGATGAAATCTGCTGCAGTCGGCGACCGCATTCAGCGTGACGGGTTGCTCTCCGACGCATAGCCGGCATAGCGCAAGCTATTCAGATAGGCGCTGCGCAATGTTCAACACTGTTGATCACCCGCGGCAAAACAAAATTCAGGCGGGTGCAGCCTCCGTCTCGGAAACTTCAGACGCCTCCTCCCCCTCCTGCTGGCTTTCCGGCACATTACCGGAAATCTCTTCTCCCCATTCTTCCTTCAGTTCTTCCAACCGACTGCGCAAAGCATTCGCATGTCGTTTGGCACTGTAGGTCTTGAAAGAAGCAACGATGCCGGGGAGACTTGCGAACAGAAGCCAGCCGATCCCTGACGCCGCATAGAACGCCAGCCAAGCATATACGTCGGTAATAATATTAATTGCCGAGGCCATGTCATTGGTCGATTCCCAGAGACGATTGAGAAACGGCACGACCCCCGCAATATTCAACCCGGCGACGCACCGGGCGGCGTACCGACCGGGTGTCAGGTCAATAATATAGGCAACCAAGGTAGGGATCATGCCGATCACCAAAATGGTTACACTCGGCAGGGCAGCAACAATAAATGCGAGGAACCCACAAACGATCATCAGGGCCATCGATCTGCTCATCGGCTTGCCGCTGCGTTTAGGGGCCTTGTTTTTCTTTGCCATAGGGACCTGTTTTTCTTACCGGCAGCCAGAAGCTACCAGCTAAAGACTCCGATTGTGGTGACGGTGCCGATTACCAGACTGATTCCGGCGGCGATCCGCCAACCGGTCCGTTTGGCCTCGAACTGATACTCCTCGGACTCCAGGCGTTTTATCTCGCGCATCGAGTCCGTGTATTCACGTTTTGCCCTGCTCTGCCCCTTGTCGTCTTTTGCCACGATATTCTTGTTCGACAACGTCTGGTAAAGGCCGATCAGGTCCCCACTGATCGCTACTTCCTCCATTTTTTCGGCGATCCGTTTTCTGAGCGATTTGCTGTGATACTTGGCAATAGCGGGCTGCAGCTCATCGACAAGCCAAGCGGTCAGGTTGGGCGTCATCTGATGCTGGTATTCGTTTTGCACCTTCGCCAGCAGACCGGTCATGGCGATTTTCGCACCAACGGATACGCCGGTACTGTGCTCAAGCGCGGCAAGCTGATTATCGACCGACCCCTTGATCCGGCTTGCGATGAACGCAGCGATATGGCGATCGACCAGTTTTCCGAGCGAGCCCTTTTCCTCAACGAACTTGTCCAGCGCCGGCAGAAGGTCGCGCAGGGAATAGACATATGCCGTTGACACCGGCTTGCTCCGGCAGGGAAGGAAGGGGTTCAGTTCATACAGAACCCGCTCGACACCGTAACCCGGACCGGAATGACGCACGAATTGCTGCAAGGTCTTGAAGGCCTTCGATTCCAGCGTCAGGTCTGAGCGACCCAAAACGATCTTCTGCTCGAACCAGTCGCTCGCAATACCTTTTTGTATAAGTTCGGTGACGAGGTTGATCGTATCCTTGTCTCCGGCTTCGACGGCGGCCGAAAGCGCATACCCCATGCCATCCGGCATGACCGTCAGCCCCTTGTATTTAAGCGGACCTTCGGGGTCCATAGCGGAACAGACCCGCGTCGTCAGTTTGGCATCCCCAACGTCGCCCTCGCTGCCCGCACTCGAGGTGATGATGTCCTCAAGCACTTCGACAAGGTCAGAGTCCGAAAGACCACGATGCAGCCAGGTATCGAACTCCTTGGACCGCAATTGTTTGGCCGCTTCTTTCCAATGAATTCCGTATGCATGCGCAAGCATGCGGGTATTTCGATATTCTCGCTCCCGGAACTTAACCGGCCGATCAGTCCTGTAATCCCGGATCGGCCGCGCGGACCGACGCAAAGTGCCGGCCGACCAGTGGAATAAATCGTCCAGTGACCATCGATCCAACGGGTCGTCGCTGAGCATGCCGCGGATCGGCTCACGCAGGCCACCGGGTATCACTTCGCCACCTAACAGCGTCACGAAAGATCCGTTTTCGACCTTCCCTGCGAGTACCTCCTTGTCGCTCATCTCAGCGACCGGGCATTGCCCAAGCCCCATGAAAAGCATCGTGGCGCCAAGAGCATAGATATCGTCAGCAATCGTGCCCTTCCCGCGCCCAACTGCTGGGGTCATCGAGGATTCGATGGTCTCGAAGATTGTCGATTGCCCCCAGGAAGGCGGGACCGAAACGCAGTCGCCAAAGATAAAGTTACCGCCGTCAGTTCCAGTGGAAAAAACGTTATCAGGTCGGATGGTTCGATGGGTAATCTTGCGGCGTTCAAAAAGCATCAGGGTCGTCAATGCTGGGGTCAGGAGAGATCGCAGTATCCGCTCTGAATCTATTTTGGCACTTTTAGCCCTGAGCGACGGCATTACAGGCCCGCCTTCCGGTCGCCGGAAAACAATCGCGAAACAACGCTGTCCGGTCACCGGCCAGAAAACCGGGCCCCAGTCCTCCGGAATAATAGCAGCTGCTTCATGCATGTTCTTCAGCTGCACCATAACCTCTACGCGCGGAAAGACGCCCGGTTCACAGATACGCGCGAACAGGAGTTCTCCGGGGTTCTTCAGGTTTCGGGCAACATACGCCTTGGCGCCGGGCGTCCCCAGTTCAACGAGGGGCGACGAGGGAAGAATGCGATATTTTTCGTCGAGGATTACTTCGCTGGCATCCTCGCGATCTTCGCTGTCTGCCGCCGCTTCGGCCAACTGGTCGGTCAACTCCAATACTCCGTCATCGTTAGAAGACGATTAACGGTGTATTTTAGCGGGTCATCAACGAAAGCTTCGTTAACGCTGGATCGATTTCAACCCATTGAATTCAAACACTTTGACGGCCGAGTACGGACAAAAACCCGGCCCTCCGATCAGGTGGCAAACGGATCCCGAACCAGGATGGTATCGTCGCGCTCCGGGCTCGTCGACAACAAGGCCACAGGGACTCCGATCAATTCCTCAATCCGGCGAACATACTTCACCGCCGCGGCCGGCAGATCCGCCCATGTCCGTGCACCCTGTGTGCTTTCGTCCCAGCCTTCCAGCACTTCGTATATCGGCTCTATTCCGGCCTGGATATTCCGGCCGGCGGGAAGGTAGTCATATTCGACACCATCGTAGCGATATCCGACACATACGCTCAGATCTCCTATACCGTCGAGCACGTCGAGCTTGGTCAGCGCAATACCATTGATGCCGCCGATTTTCGCCGATTGGCGAACAAGCACAGCATCGAACCATCCACACCGCCGCTTACGGCCGGTCACGGTACCGAATTCATGTCCCCGCTCACCGAGCAGGTTGCCAATATCGTTATCCTGTTCGGATGGAAACGGCCCCGATCCCACACGGGTCGTATAGGCCTTGGTAATACCGAGAACGTAGCCAATACCACCGACGGCGATTCCACTGCCGGCAGCCGCCTGGCCGGCAAGCGTATTGGAAGATGTTACGAAGGGATACGTGCCGTGATCGACATCGAGCATGAAACCCTGCGCACCTTCAAACAGGATACGCTTGCTGCTGCGATAGGCCTCGTCCAGGGACCGCCAGACAGGCGCCGCATAGGACAACAGCTCGGTAGAAATCCCTTTCAATGCCTCAAGGGTTTCTGCCCCGTCGATTTCCTCAGCACCCAGCCCCCGTAACAGCGCGTTGTGATGGGTCAGGAGGTTTTCAATCCGTTCCGGCAGCGTATCCGGGTCGGCGAGATCACATATCCGGATGGCACGTCGCGCTACCTTGTCTTCGTATGCAGGACCAATTCCCCGGCCCGTCGTACCGATCTTACCGGCACCCTGCGCTACCTCGCGCGCACGATCCAGCGCACCATGCAGCGGTAAAATCAACGTTGCATTTTCCGCTATCCGAAGCGTATCGGGCGTGATCTCGACGCCCTGTTTGCGCACTGTTTCTATTTCGGACATCAGCGCCCAGGGATCGATTACCACCCCGTTGCCAATTATCGACAACTTGCCACGCACGACCCCGGAGGGTAGCAGGCTGAGCTTGTAAACCTTGCCGTCGATGACCAGCGTATGACCGGCATTGTGCCCGCCCTGGAATCTCACTACCACATCGGCACGTTCGGAAAGCCAATCGACAATCTTTCCTTTGCCCTCGTCGCCCCATTGGGACCCGACGACTGCGACATTGGTCATATTATTTATCCCTGTTCCAGCGGTTCGGCACAGCCGGATAACCAGACATGCGAACATTTCATTCTACGCGCCTCGACCGAGGCATCCACAGCGGCATCAAGACCAGCAACCGTTACCCAGCCGTCTTTGCGCAATTCATCAATATTGCCCAACGGTTCACCCGGCGGAACGTACAGACGCAAGCGCGCCGGCGGCGACGGCAACACTCTCATGATATTATCGACATAAAGTGTGAAACCTGTGGCAGCCTCGCCGTTATCATTGCCCACATCGGCCCCGTTGAGCGTGGCAATATATCTCCCGCCACCTCCTATCTCGCCGCGCTCACCCCGCGAAAAAAACGTGAATCCGACGCCGGTATGATATTCAAATCCGCGATTTTCGACGGGGTCCACCGTAATATCCAAATCGGGCATACGGCGACCGAGACCTTCAACAACGACCCGAAGCCGGTCGAGTTCTTTGGCAGCAGCGTCGGGCAAGGACAGCCCTGACAAGACCTCAAGGGCCGCATTCGCGGGCCCCGTTCCATCCATCAGACTACAGAGTGCCTCGACCTGCGCATCACCATGTTTGCGGACGGCCCCTACATCCTTGCGATCGAGTGCGTCCCGCAATGCACGATATTCATCATCGCCGAGCGACATCGCTTCCATCAACGCCGGCACAAGCGGCGGAATCGTCAAATCGACAGACAGATGCGGCACCCCAATGTCGTGCAGAGACGCAACAGCGATGGCGATAATCTCAATATCCGCTTCCGCGCTCTCGGCGCCGATCAACTCTGCGCCAACCTGAGCAAACTGCCGTTCCGGGCGTAATTGCGTCCCGCGAATCCGTAAAACTTCGCCGGTATAGCTCAGGCGCAGCGGCCGCGGCATGTCCGTGAGCCGGGTCAGCGCGATCCGGGCCACCTGGGTGGTCATATCCGCCCGCACCCCCATCATCCGCTGCGATACCGGGTCCATCAGGCGGAATGTAGCGGCTGAGACGGCAGCTCCGGCGCCACTCATCAGGCTGTCTTCGAATTCAACGAGCGGCGGTTTTACGCGATCATAGCCATGACTGCCGAAACCGGCGGCAAGGGTCTCGCAGATTTCGGCCTCAAAGGCAGCTTCGGGCGGCAGAATATCTCTGAGCCCGGCGGGGAGCAGCGCTTTTCGTTCTAGGTCGGTCATAATCCAGTCTTCCTGAGCGCGGCTTTGGTAGCGGCTTTAGACGCGTTCGGCAAACGGAAAACGGCCTTCACCGCCGGTTTAAGCAGCGATCAGAAAGAAAGCGCTTTCGCCTGTACCACATCCGGCAGTTCCCGAAGCGTGGCAAGGACGTCATCCGACAGATTGCCGTCGACCTGAATCAGCGCCAGTGCATCGCTGCCCTGCTTGACCCGCCCGAGCTGGAACGTGGCAATATTCACACCTGCATCCCCGAGCGTGGTTCCGAATCGCCCAATGAAACCGGGGCGGTCCTTATTGATGATGTAGAGCATGTTTTCGCTCAGCTCTGCCTCAAGCTTGATACCATTTATCTCGATAATCCGGGGCTTGTCACCGCCGAACAAAGTACCTGCAGCAGTGATCGGACCGGACCCTGTCTCGACCGTCAAACGGATCAGGGTCTGGTATTCGCCGTCGCGTTCATGCCGGACCTCGGATACGTCGATATCGCGGTCACGCGCAAGAATGGGCGCGTTGATCATGTTCACTCCGCTCATCAGGGGGGACAACAACCCTTCGAGCAGGCCCGACGTAACCGGCCGCGTATTGATTTCGGCGGCAGACCCTTCGTATTCGATGGTCACCGAAGACAATCCGCTTTCGGCCACTTGCCCGACGAGACTGCCGAGCTGGCCGCCAAGCGTCATATAGGGTTTCAGACGCGGCGCATCCTCGGCAGAAACGGAAGGCGTGTTGATCGCGTTGGTAACCGCACCCGTGTTCAGATAGTCGGACATCTGTTCAGCAATCTGCAGGGCCACCTTTTCCTGCGCCTCCGTGGTCGCCGCACCAAGATGCGGCGTGGCAATGACCTGAGCCATACCGAACATGCTGTAACCTTCAGGCGGCTCCTGCGGAAACACGTCGACAGCAAACCCGGCGACCTTTCCGGCCTCGATTGCGGCCTTCATATCGGCCTCGACAACCAGTTCACCACGGGCGCAGTTAACGACAAGCACGCCGTCCTGCATCTTTGCGAAATTCGCCGCATTCAGCAGCCCGGTTGTGCTGTCGGTCAGGGGTGTATGCATCGTGATGACCTCGGCGCGGGCGAAAAGCTCATCCAGTTCGACTTTTTCAACACCGAGGGATTCCGCACGCTCGGGCGTGAGGAACGGATCAGAGGCAATCACCTTCATCCGAAGCCCCATCGCCCGGTCGGCGACGATCGAGCCGATATTGCCGCAACCGATAATACCGAGAACCTTGCCGGTCAGCTCCACACCCATGAATTTCGATTTTTCCCACTTGCCCGATTGGGTCGACTGGTTGGCCAGGGGAATCTGGCGGGCCAGCGAGAACATCATGGCGATCGCGTGTTCCGCAGTCGTAATCGAGTTGCCGAAAGGCGCATTCATTACGACAATCCCACGGCCGGATGCCGCATCGATGTCGATATTGTCCACGCCGATCCCGGCACGCCCAATGACTTTGAGGTTTTTTGCAGCTTCAAGAACCGCGGGAGTCACCTTGGTGGCGGACCGGATCGCCAGACCGTCATATTCACCGATACAGGCAATTAGTTCTTCGGGCTTCATCCCTGTAATGACATCAGTTTCGATGCCGTTAGCATTGAAGATTTCGACGGCGGCAGCGCTGAGGCTGTCCGAGATAAGTACTTTTGACATGATAAATCCTGATCAGGCGGCGTTTGCCAGCTCTGCCTTAACGGTTGCGTAGGCCCAGTCGAGCCAGGGAAAGAGTGCTTCGAGATCGGATGTTTCCACCGTCGCACCGGCCCAGATACGAAGACCGGGAGGTGCATCGCGATAGCCGTTGATGTCAAAGGATGCACCCTCGGAATCGAGCAGCGCATCGATCTTTTTAGGCACGGTGGATTGCACAGAGGCATCCAACGACACGAACCACGGATCGGTGATCTTCAGGCACACAGAGGTCGAGGATCTCTGTGCCGGGTTTTCGGCCAGAAATCCGGCCCAGTCGGATTGATCGACCCACCCGGCAATGGCTGCAAGGTTGTCCTCGCTACGCCCCATAAGCGCCTTCAGGCCACCGAGACCTTCGGCCCAGGTCAACCCGTCGAGCGCATCTTCAACGGCAATCATCGACGGGGTGTTAATGGTCTCGCCGCGGAATATACCCTCGATCAGATCGCTGCCCTTAGTGAGCCGGAAAATCTTCGGCATCGGCCAGGGCGGCGAATAGGTCTGAAGTCGTTCTACGGCACGTGGTGACAGGGCAATCATGCCATGCGCGGCTTCGCCACCCATCACCTTTTGCCAGGACCATGTGACGACATCGAGTTTCTGCCACGGCAGGTCCATCGCAAAGACCGCCGATGTTGCGTCACAAATCGTCAGACCTTCCCGGTCATCGGGGATCCAGCTACCGTCGGTGACCCGAACGCCCGACGTTGTGCCGTTCCAGGTAAAAACGGTGTCCCGTTTGGTGTCCCACTGCGCGAAATCGGGAAGCTCACCATAAGGCGCATCGAAGACACGCGCGTCCTCCAGTTTGAGCTGCTTCAGCGTATCGCTGACCCAGCCGGCACCGAAGCTTTCCCAGGTAAAGAGATCGACCCCGCGCGCTCCGAGCAACGACCACAAGGCCATCTCGACCGCGCCGGTGTCGGACGCGGGTACAATTCCGAGACGATAATCGTCAGGAATACCGAGCAACGCCTTCGACCGTTCAATGACGGCTTTGAGCTTTGCTTTGCCTGGTGCGGATCTATGGGATCTGCCCGTTAGCGCATCTTCAAGAGCGGCTGGTGACCAGCCGGGTCTTTTGGCGCAGGGGCCGGACGAAAAACAAGGATTATCCGGACGGGTGCCCGGCTTCAAAATAGTATCAGACATTTAAGTCTCTCCCTCACAGAAGAGCTGCAACCCGTTGGGGAGTTGTGGCCCACTTTCGAAGTTAGGTGCAGTGCACAAAAATTGCAATGTCCCTTTTGTCGCACCTCGGCGATTATATGCGTATATGCTCGGCGAATATCTCAAGTCGCTCTGAAAGAACCCCATGACGACCCCGCAATTGATCGCCTTTGGCATTATTCTTGCGTCCCTTATTCTCTTCGTATGGGGTCGCTGGCGCTACGACATCGTCGCCATGGGGGCGCTCGTTGTGGCGGTCATCTGCGGGATCGTGCCGTCGGAGACCGCGTTTTCCGGCTTCAGCGATCCGGCAGTCATAACCGTCGCCGCCGTCTTGATTCTCAGTCAGTCGCTGCAACGGTCGGGCGCGATCAACGTACTGGCCGGGTCAATCGGCAAGCTTCCCAACAACCCGATGATCCAGATCGGCGCGCTGACCCTGACGGTCGCGGTTCTTTCCGCATTCATGAATAATGTCGGCGCGCTCGCCCTGATGCTCCCCGTGGCAATCCGGGCGGCGCAGGCGTCCAATATACCCACATCGCGGGTATTGATGCCGATCGCTTTCGGGTCGCTTCTGGGCGGCCTTGCGACACTGATCGGGACACCGCCGAACATCATCATTTCGAGCTACCGTGCAGAGGTCATGGGCAAGTCCTTCGGCGAAGGCGGCGGATTCGGGATGTTCGATTTTGCTCCTGTCGGTGCACTTGCCGCCCTGATCGGCATTATCTTCATCGTCACGATCGGCTACCGGCTGATCCCCCATCGGGAGGGTGGCGATACTGCCCTCGAAGATCTGATGCAGATTGACGAATACGTCACCGAGCTTGCCGTGCCGGAAGATTCAGATCTCATCGGCAAACCGATCCGCGAACTTGTGGTCCTTGCAGACGGAGACATTTCGGTCGTCGCGCTGATCCGCCGGGGCGAGAAGGAACTGGCCCCCCCCTGGTATACCCGGATACAATCAGGCGACCACCTGATGATCGAAGGCGGGACGGAAGCAATCGCGATGGCTGTCGAAAAATCCGGGTTCGACCTGGCGACAGACCGCAACATCTCGAAAGAAAGCCTGACATCGGACGAAGTTATTGTCGTCGAAGCGGTGGTTAACCCCGGGTCGCGCCTCGAAGGACGTACCGCCGGCGGGTTGCGGATAAATTCGCGCTACGGCGTCAATATTCTCGCGGTCGCCCGGCAGGGCAAACCGATTCGCGACCGGATCGGCCATATCCGGTTTCAGGTCGGCGATGTCGTCCTGATTCAGGGTGCCGAGCAGCTACTCTATGAATCCCTTAATTCACTCGGGTGCCTGCCGCTCGCATCACGGGAAATATCGGTTCCCGGACAGAGCAGCTATTTGCCGCTGGTAATTTTCACGGCCGCAATCGCTGCCGCCGTTTTCGGCCTAGTCCGTATCGACGTCGCCTTCATCGCCGCCGTCGTGGTTCTGGTCGCAACCCGCCTGTTCCCGCTGCGGGAAATGTATGACAGCGTTGAATGGCCAGTAATCGTGTTGCTCGGCGCATTCCTGCCGGTCGGTGCGGCGCTGAACTCCACCGGCGCCACAGACCTGATCGCCGACGGCATCATAGCTATCGCAGGCGGCATGCCGCTTTGGGTAATGCTCGTGACGATAATGACGATTTCAGCGGTCCTGAGCGCGGTGATCAACAATGCCGCAACCGCAGTGCTGATGGCGCCCATTGCCGTCAGCGTCGCGAACATCGCCGGCGTAAACTTCGATCCCTTCCTGATGGCCGTCGCCATCGGGTCGTCCAGCGCCTTCCTGACGCCGATCGGCCATCAGTCAAACCTGCTGGTTATGGGACCGGGCGGATACCGGTTCGGCGACTACTGGCGGATGGGCCTGCCCTTGACCGCCATTACGTTCGCAGTTGCAGCGCCTCTGCTCGTTCTGTTCTGGGCCCCCTGAATATGAGCAGAGCATGGCATCAACCGGCAGGCTTAACCCCGTACTTTCCAAGATAGGCCGTTCGCAGCGCTTCCTCCGTCACACCGTCGATGAATGTATAGGCAGGTGAGATGACCGGCTTCACCTCCAGGACCTCGACAAGAACCGCATCGAAAACAGGGATCGCGTCACCGTGTTCTGCTGCGACATCTTTCTTCAAATCGAGATAAAGCGGATCGTCACCTGAATGAACCGTCGCACGCCCGACGAACCGATAGCCGCGGCGGCCGAAGATATCGACGCAGTTGAGCTCGATCCGGGAATCGCGTTTTAGATTCCGCACCGTCCCGGGTGAGGCCATATTGGCAAACATCAGATGGGTGTCGTCATAAAACCGGAGCGAGCTCTTGGGCGACAGGTTCGGACTACCATCCTCGTTCGTCGTCGCTGCAAAACACAGCATTGTCTCGGCAACGACCCTCTTCATATCTTCATTCAGCATTCTTCCCCCCGCTTGCGTTGTTCCATGATCATCGGGCAGTCTAATCCCTGTGAGGACGAAACGACATTCGGATTGTCTGGATTCAGTAGCGAGAGCGTCTGACACACTATTGTCCATCGTCATTGCGCATCATTCCCAAGACCGCTGGAATCAGGGCGGCGGCGATTTCCCCCCCTGTTAGATCTGCCAACTGCTATAGCTCAATCAGGGACCGAGAACAGGAAGCTTCAATATGGCTATTCAATTATTCGAACTCGTCGGACAGGATGATCGCCGGTTCAGCCCCTATTGCTGGCGGACACGCATGGCGCTTGAGCACAAGGAGCTCGCCTATGAAACGGTTCCGGTCCGGTTCACGGATAAAGACCTGATCTCTTTCTCCGAGCAGGAACGGGTCCCGGTCATCCGGGACGGCGACACCGTGGTATCGGATTCATGGGCAATCGCGGAATACCTGGAGACCGAATACCCGAACGCGCCGTCGCTGTTCGGCGGCGCAACCGGACAGGGGCTGGCGAAATTCCTGAACGTCTGGACGGATCGCACCCTGCACCTGGCCCTGATAAAACTGGTGATCGCCGACATTCAGGACCATCTCGACCCGGCAGATCGGCAGTATTTCATCGAGAGCCGCTCCGCCCGCTTCGGCAAGCTACCGGCCGAGGTTCAAAACCGTTCGGCAGAAGATATCAAGGCATTCCGCTCAGCAATATCGACCCTGCGTGCGGCCATGGAGGGACAGGACTTTCTGTCGGGAAACGCTCCAGCCTATGGCGATTATATCGTCTTCGGTGCTTTCGCCTGGGCGCGGGCGATCAGCGATTACCCGCTGCTGAAGAACGATGATCCGGTGTATGTCTGGCGCGACCGGATGTTCGATATGTTCGACGGCATGCCCCTGAAAGCCGTCGGATACGACATCTGAGACCGGCGGCGGATTGCTGGTATACTGACAAACATGGACGATCAACCGCATATTCTGGTGGTGGACGACGATACCCGGCTCCGCGAGCTGCTTAGTCAATATCTCGGCGAAAACGGGTTTCGCGTCACCACGGCCGCTGATGCCGAAGAGGCACGGACGCGCATGCGCGGCCTTCAATTCGATCTATTGGTGGTAGATGTCATGATGCCGGGCGAAAGCGGTCTTGAACTGACCGAATCGCTCAGGTCGGTATCGCGGGTACCGATATTGCTGCTCACGGCGATGGGCGAACCAGGCGACCGCGTCTCCGGGCTCGAACAGGGCGCGGACGATTACATGACCAAACCGTTCGAGCCGCGCGAGCTTGTATTACGGATCGAATCCATCCTTCGCCGTGCAGCGCCTGCGATCACCGAAGGTATCGTCAAACTTGGTCAATGCGCGTTCGACATGGGCCGGCGAGAGCTCAGACGCGACGATGCTATCGTCAGGCTTACGACGATCGAAGCCAATCTGCTTTCGGCGCTGGCGCGGCATCCGGGCATGACACTGTCGAGGGACGAGTTGATCAGCCAATGCCGGATAGAAGGCAATGAACGAACTGTCGACGTGCAGGTCACGCGGCTACGCCGCAAGATCGAACCCGACCCGCGCGAACCGCGTTACCTCCACACAATCCGGGGACAGGGCTATGTACTCCACCCGGATTGACGCCAGCACAGGAATTTTGAAGTGAAAGCCCCGATACGGTTCCGCATCGCGGTAAAACGCTACCTGCCCAAATCATTCCTGGGCCGGTCGATCATGATCATCATCACCCCGCTGATCCTTGTGCAGGTGGTGTCGACATGGGTCTTTTACGATCGCCACTGGAGTACCATAACCCGGCGTCTTTCCGATTCTGTCGCCGGCGAGATCAGCCTTGTCATCAATGCGAGAAGCCATTTCGCCGATGAAAAAAGCACCAAGTGGATAATGACATCGGCGGGTGATATGGGCCTCACCATGAATTTCAAACCGGGTGAAATACTTCCAAACGCTCCGCCGGTAACCGGCGGAGGCATCCTGGATACCCGTCTGGCGAATTCGATGCGGGAACGTGTACGCAGACCCGTCCATATTGACACATGGAGCCACGACCGGCTGGTGCAGATGAAAGTTCAGTTGCCCGACGGGGTCATGGAAATTTTTGTCCCCCGCGAACGCCTTTTCAGTTCGACCACCTATATCTTCCTGATGTGGATGATCGGCACTTCGCTGCTTCTCTTTGCCATCGCCACCATGTTCATGCGTAACCAGGTGAGACCGATCAGGCGTCTCGCCGCCGCGGTCGATAATTTCGGTAAAGGCCGCGACGTGCCGGATTTCAAACCCGAGGGCGCAACCGAGATCCGCCGGGCTGCTGCAGCATTCGAGCGGATGCGGGGGCGGATCAATAACGCCCTGACCCAGCGGACCGAAATGCTGGCGGGCGTCAGCCACGACCTGCGTACTCCCCTTACACGAATGAAACTTCAGCTCGCAATGCTGGCAGAATCGAAAGGGGTAGAAGACCTGAAAGAAGACCTTCGCGAGATGGAAGTCATGGTCGAGGAATTTCTCGCCTTTGCCCGCGGCGAGGGAACCGAGGAACCGGTGGAGAGCGATCTCGCCGAAATCATCAATGCAATCGCACGTGGCGCATCGATCGATGACAGGCTTGTCGTAGCGACAACCGCTGGCGACCTGAAAATTCTGGTAAGACCAAACGCCATACGGCGCTGCATAACAAACCTGGTCGTAAATGCGAAAACCCATGCCCAGACCGTAAAAGTCTCCGCAGAGCGCCGGGGCGGACTTGTCGAAATCAATGTCGATGACGATGGTCCGGGCATACCGGACGAAGAGCGCGAGGCCGTCTTCAAACCGTTTTACCGGCTCGATTCATCCCGCAATCCCGGGACCGGTGGAACCGGCCTGGGCCTCTCGATTGCTCGAGATCTTGCCCGCGGCAGCGGAGGCGACGTGACCCTGGCGGATTCGTCACTCGGGGGTCTGCGCGCAACCATAACACTACCCGTCTAGGGCACACCGTTGCCGCCATAGACCGGGCCACGGGCCCTAGAACAGACGGACGCCATTCGCGACGGGCCGATCTATTGCCGTCAGGACCACCTCACCGTCGTCGTCGGGAAAGCCAAGGACAAGAACTTCCGACATGAACTTGCCGATCTGTCGCGGCGGAAAATTTACCACCGCAGCGACCTGGCGCCCGACGAGTTTATCGGGGGTATAGTACCGCGTGATCTGCGCAGAACTCTTTTTCTCGCCGATCTCCGGACCGAAATCGATCCATAGCTTGATCGCAGGCTTTCGCGCTTCGGGGAATGCTTCGGCGCGAAGTACCGTACCCGCGCGCATATCAACTTTCAGAAAATCGTCGAATTCTATCGTCATCTCCACCTCATTGATCACGAACGCGAAGATGGTCGCCGATAATTCTGCAAAAGAAAACCGCCGCCCCGGAAACCCGGAGCGGCGGTCTGATCAGCGGATAACCGCCGGGATCAAGAATGATCCTGTTTACGCGGCTTTCGGGGTCGCTTTACCGACATAGGTAACAACCTCATCAAGACCTTCGGCCCAACGCTTGGACACGATATCGACCGTCTTGTTGGTCGTCTTGGCGGCGATTTCCTGAGCTTCGCGGGCGGTCGACAGACCGTTCTCGAAAGCGGCCTTGGCGAAAGCAGCCTGCTTGGCGACCTTGTCCGTCGGTTCCTTGGCGGAAGCAACGTCCTGAGCGAACACACCGGTGTCTTCAACGGCGGCCTGCCACAATGCGGCCTGCTTCTTCGCAAAACCCTGCCAGTTTTCGACAACCGTCTTATTGGCGAGGTTCATTGTTTCAATATTCTTCTGCTGCGCCGCGACCATCGCGTCGACATTGAATTCGGGCATCTTCATATCGAATTCAGGCATTTTCATATCGGCCCAGACTTTGGTGAAGTCCCATTCAGGGAACATCGCGCCGTTCGTTTTTCCGTTAGCAGCCATTGTATGCTCCTGTTGCGTGTGAATTTTGTACAACTGATCTAAACTCGTCTCAGGAATGTAGGTTGTGCACCGCACCATGTCAACGATTTATTGTGCACCGCACAATTTAATTATCGTTTAAAATCAATTTGTTAAAAAATTAATACTCCGAGAGAGCCCGAAATATTGCAGCGCACCCCACCCGGGAACCCACTTTAAATGCCTAAAAAATGATCGCTTGATAACCGAAGCCCGGAGACCAAGCCGGAGACCCGGCCGAAGACCAGCCCGAGATTTGGCTAACCTTCAGAAACTTCCGGTTTTCCCCGCCACCCACGCCGGAAAGGCATCATGGACATAGCGGATTCAGCACGCTTCAGGTTTTTATCGATATACGCCATCGTTTCGGACTGATCCTGGGTATCATCGCGAAGCCAGACCCGGATCGCGCTAAGATAAATCGCTGCCAAACCCTTTGTGCGCACAATCCCGGGAAGACCCGAGGCGCTGACACCGGCAGCTTCGAGCGACCAGGCCATCGAATTCATGAAAGCAGGTCCGGCGCATAACAGCGCGCCGGGATCACGACCGAGATCGCGGGTTATGGATGCTACCGCGTCCTTATAAGGTGCCAGCGCATCAAGACGGCGCATGATCACGTCAAGCAGGCGTTCCCGCACGGGCTCCGACGCGTCACCGAAGTCATGCCCGGCCAGAACAGCATTATCTGTCCGCCGGATAAATGCATTCAAAAGCGCCATTCTGGATGGAAACAACTCGTAAACACGTCCCAGAGACGCGCCCGATTCCTCTGCGATCATTTCCATGGAGATGTCTCGCCACCGCATGCCGCTCGCAAGCTTGAGGGCTGCATCGAGAACCCGGTCGGGACCCGGTTGCCGGCTGGTTGCTTTCTTGGCCATCTGATCCTCCTTAGTCGATTGTAGCATAACAGTTTTATAGGAATTCACGAATACCGGTACGGGTCGAAACGGTTGATCCTCCGGCAACTGTATGCAACGATTCAAACAGAGTGCTTTTGGAGATATGATGCGTTCGCCCATTCCGGCTAATATTGCGCGCGCCCTGCGGCGGACACCTTCCCTGTCAGCGACAGAGGAACGTGATCTGTTTCGCAAAGTACACACAGGGGATACGCGAGCACGAGAGCGTTTGGTTTTAAGCCAGCTCCGCTATGTCATCCGCATTGCGGGCCGGTACAGACGATACGGCTGCCCGTTATCCGACCTCATTCAGGAAGGCACCGTCGGACTTCTCGAAGCCATAAAACGCTTTAATCCCGAGAAAGGAAACCGGCTATCGACGTTCGCCATGTGGTGGATTCGCGCCTCGATTCAGGATTACGTCCTGCGCTCCGGTTCGGTCGTTCGCTCAGTAACGACGCCGCGGCACCGGACGATGTATTTCAGCGGCGCCCTGGCCGGACTTGACGAAAAAGGCGGGGACGCGGTCCGGGCACTGGCAAGCAGACTGAATACAACCGTTGACGACGTCCGGTCATTTGCCCAACGACTCACGGCACCCGATCATCCGCTCGATGCCCCACGCGCAGACGGCAGTACTCTGGCAGACACATTGCCCACTTCGGCACCGGACGCGGAAACGGCTCTCTCATCCAAGCGCGAACGGATGGCACTTGTCGGTATGTTGCGGGCAGCTCTTCCTGCCCTGACCCGACGCGAGCGACACATCCTACGCCGGCGCTTTCTCAGTGAAAAACGTCAGAGCCTGACGAAAATCGGCAGAGAACTCGGGCTATCGAAGGAACGTGTCAGACAACTGGAAATGCGGGCGCTCGAAAAAATCCGCTCAGGCACGATGGGTATGCAGGCAGCAGAATAGAAATCAGCCTGCAAGCTCGCGGGATCGGCGCGTGGCCGCATCTATTGCCCGGCCCATCAGTTGTTCAAGGCCATCTTCGCCGGCCATCAGAACATCGAGCGCCGCAGCAGTCGTTCCGCCCGGGCTTGTGACGTTCTTTCGCAAAACTCCCGCGGCCTCGTCGGATTGCCGCGCAAGTTCGCCAGAACCGGCGACTGTCGCACGTGCCAGCCTTGCGGCGATATCCGCGGGCAGCCCTTGCGCTTCCCCTGCCTTTGCCATGCATTCGATCAGCCAAAAGACATATGCAGGCCCACTACCCGAGACCGCCGTCACCGCATCGATCATGTCCTCGCTTTCGACCCAGACAACATCGCCAACGGCTTCGAGCAGATTCTCACAGGCCACGCGCTGGACTGAACTGACATGGCTATTCGCGCATGCAGCTGTGATTCCACGTCCTACGGCCGCCGGGGTGTTCGGCATCGTCCGGACGATTGCAGCCCCCTTGCCCAGATGGCCCTCGAAATAGGAAATTGTTCGTCCGGCGGCGATGGACAGGCTGACCGCCCCCTTCGCAGCGAACCCGGCATAGAACGGGACGATATCATCCATCGCCTGAGGCTTGACGGCAAAGACCACAATATCGGGAGCGAATGCAGGCGAGATCGCCGTGACATCATCCAGCACTGTGACCGAAAGTTCATCACGTAACGCTACGGCAGCATCCTCGAAGGGCTCGATAACAACGACGTTTTCCGTTGCCACGCCCCGTGACAACCAGCCGCGCAACATCGCGCCGCCCATTTTACCGCAGCCGACAAGGAGTATATTTTGCGTTTCAGGCATCCGGTTTATCCCGCTGGATATATCGCAACACCACCTTCAGGCGGTTCGCGCTCAGGCTTCACCCTCGGTTTCAAGAATCGCCGCGGCCATCGCATCTTCCGGCGATTTACCGCCCCAGATCACAAACTGGAACGCCGGGTAGTAGCGCTCGCTCTCTGTAAACGCGATATCGACAACATCCTCGAGCTGTTCATGGCTCGCCCCCGCGACGCCCCGAAGCAGCAGCGCATGACGGAATACCGGCAGGCCATCGTCTGACCACAGGTCAAAATGACCGACAAGCAACCGTTCATTGATTATCGCCAGCAGCGGATGGATGGATTCGGATTTTTTCTCCGGCACACGCATATCAAACGCGCAGGCAAACAGAAGCGCCTGAACATCCGCGTGCCACGAAACGAACATGCGGTAGTCGCACCAGTGCCCGGTTACTTCAACGGCGATATCCCGATCGCTAGAACGTTCATACAGCCAGTCGTGGCTGGTCGCGATCTGCTCGATCATATCGAGCGGATTCGGCGCTGATTTTTCGAATTCCTTGCTTAAAGCCGTCACGGCTGCCCCCCTTGAACACTTTCAGGTGTCTTGACGCCCCGGGTCCACAATAAAGCAGCTTTGACCGCAAAATAGTGGGGGTCTGGGGAGTCTCAACACAACATTTAGGGTGCCAGAACAGATTTTACCGCGCAAGGACAATTGGTGCCTCAGCGGGGCCGAAACACAAAATGTAGTGGATAAGTCTGTTTCGGGTGATTCAGCTCTTTTTTGCGGCAGGCGCTTTGGGAGTGGCCTTCGCCTTGCTGCGCGATGCAGTCGACGTCTTTTCAGACGCCGTTTCCAGAGCCTGTAACCGCTCTTCAAGCCGCTCGTTCTCTTCTCGTGCCCGGATCGCCATCGCCTTTACGGCATCGAATTCATCGCGCGTGACGAGGTCCATGCCCGACAGCAATTTATCGATCTGATGGCGAACCAACCCCTCGACCTCGCGCCGGATTCCGGACAGCGTGCCAAAAGCGCCGCCTGCCACGCGGGCGGCATCGTCAAATACTCGGTTACGGCTTTGCATGATCTTACTGCCTCCGGCGGGTTGGATTGTGTATTGTTAATATAAGTCGATGTTTGCGGCTTGTCGCGCCTGAACCTATAACCGGCATACTGAATAACGGAGCAGACCTCGCGCATGATAATTGTCACCGGCGGCGCCGGATTTATTGGTTCCAATCTCGTAAAGGCGCTGGAAGCGCGGGGCGACCGCGACATCGTCGTCTGCGACATACTGGGCCATGACGACAAATGGAAAAATATCGCGAAGCGTGAACTGACGGATATCATCCCGCCGGAAGCACTCGCCGAATTTCTGGGCGACAATTCAAAAGACATCGAGACCATTTTTCACATGGGCGCGATTTCCGCGACGACCGAACGCGATGCCGATCTCATCGTACAATCCAATATCCGGCTGTCGCTCGATTTGTGGAACTGGTGCGCCCGCTTCGAGACGCCGCTGATATATGCCTCGTCGGCGGCCACCTATGGAAACGGCGACCGCGGCTTCGGCGACGACGATTCTATTGACGGATTGGCGAAGCTTCGACCGATGAATGCGTATGGCTGGTCGAAGCATGCCTTCGACCGGCGGGTGGCGCGCATCGTGTCGGAGAACGGGCCCCGACCACCGCACTGGGCCGGGCTCAAGTTCTTCAATGTCTATGGCCCGAACGAATATCACAAGGGCGGACAGATCAGTGTCGCACTTAAGAATTTCCGCGAGATTTCCGAAGACGGAAAGGCTGTTCTGTTCAGATCGCACAATCCGGATTATCCCGACGGTGGTCAGGAACGCGACTTCGTCTGGGTCGGCGACTGCGTAGATGTCGCGCTTTGGCTGTCCGGGACCCCGGACGTAGCGGGCATTTTCAACGTCGGCACAGGATCGGCCCGAACCTTCGACGACCTTGCAAGAGCCGTGTTCAAGGCGATGGGCAAGGAGCCGGTGATTGAGTTCGTAGACACGCCCGAGGCGATCCGGGACCGCTACCAGTATTTCACGGAAGCGGACATGTCCCGGCTTCGGGCCGCGGGTTTCGATCAGGCGCCGACAGGCCTCGAAGAAGGCCTCGGCAAATACGTGCGCGAGAGCCTTATGGCTCCCGACCCGTATATCTGAGCAGGTGAACTGATCACCATGTCCCTTCAATGACCATTTTAACGCTGACCTACCCGACCATCGACCCGGTACTTATCGAAATCGGTCCGTTTGCCATTCGCTGGTATGCGCTTTCCTACATCGCAGGTATTCTGCTCGCGTGGCGCTACATGCTCGTTCTTGCCCGACGCTCGCCGGTGGGAATCACAAAAGCACATACTGACGACTTTATCGTCTGGGCAACGCTCGGCGTCGTGCTCGGCGGGCGGTTCGGCTATGTGGTTTTCTACAAGGCCGACTATTTCCTTGCCCATCCGCTCGAAGCTTTTGCCGTCTGGCAGGGAGGCATGTCCTTTCATGGCGGTTTGCTGGGCGTGATATTCTCCATCTGGCTGTTTTCGCGCCTTCGCAATTATTCCTGGATCGCAATTGGCGATATCGTCGCCTGTACCGCACCGATTGGCCTGTGCCTCGGTCGGATCGCAAACTTCATCAATGGCGAACTTTACGGTCGTGTCACGGACTCACCGCTGGGCATGGTGTTCCCGGGCGGCGGCCCTCTGCCCCGGCACCCAAGCCAACTTTACCAGGCGGCACTGGAAGGCCTGATTCTGTTCCTGATCCTCGCCTGGTTCGCATCCCGTCCCGGCGCATTCGAACGGCGGGGCTTTCTCTCCGGCGTATTTCTGGTCGGATATGGCGTCGCCCGGCCAATCGCCGAATTTTTTCGCGAACCCGATGCCCATATCGGTTTCCTCGCAATGGGAACGACGATGGGCCAGGTGCTCTCGCTGCCACTGTTTGCACTCGGCATCTGGCTGATCGTCACGTCACGGAAAAATGTCTCCCCTTGAAGCGCTGATCCGCGACCGGATTACAAGTACCGGGCCGATTTCCGTCGCGGACTTCATGGAACTGGCGCTGGGCCACCCCGAGCACGGCTACTACATGACGGGCGATCCTCTCGGCGTGTCTGGTGATTTCATCACTTCACCTGAAATTTCACAGGTATTCGGCGAACTGATCGGGTTATGGGCCGCCGTTACCTGGCAACAGATGGGGTCCCCGGAAAACCTGGTCCTCGCCGAATGCGGCCCCGGTCGCGGCACATTGATGAAGGATGTTCTACGGGCCGCCAAATCCGTACCGGATTTTCATCAGGCAATCGACATTCATCTGGTCGAGAACAGTCCTGCGATGCGCCGACGTCAGCAGGATACCCTGACCGGTTTCACGCCGAGCTGGCATGATTCGATCGCGACAGTCCCGGCCGGGCCCATGATCCTTATTGCGAACGAATTTCTGGATGCGCTTCCCATTCATCAGTTCGTGATGACGGATAACGGTTGGGCGGAACGGTGCATCGACGTCGTGGCGGACAGCCTAACATTTGTAACCGCCGAGGCTCCCCCGCACCACCTGCCCGCCCTGCCTTCAGATGCACCACCGGGGGCTGTATTTGAACGATGTCCCGTGGCAATGGAATTTGCAGATACCCTGACCCATCGCCTGGCAGCCACCCCCGGGGCGGCACTGATAATAGATTACGGGCACAGCAAATCTGCAATCGGCGAGACCCTCCAGGCTGTACATCAACACGCATTCTCCGATCCGTTATCTGATCCCGGCAAAGCAGACCTGACCGCGCATGTCGATTTTGGTGCCTTCGCCCGCCAGTTAAGGTCGGGCGGCGCGACGACGGGCGGTCCGGTCACGCAATCCGCATTTCTCAGCGCAATCGGCATTCGGGAACGGACGCGGCAACTTCTGAAGACCGCTTCACCGGAAGCCAGCGCTGACGTGATGTCGGCCACGGTCCGACTGACCGATCCCGGCCAGATGGGCGAGCTGTTCAAGGTTATGGTGGCGACGTCACCCGAAATGCCTAAACTGGCAGGGTTCGAATCCTGGGCAGAAGATACATGCTGAAATCTCCCTCGCTGGAAAATGTTACCGGCATCCGACACGCCTTTTTCACCCGTGAAGGCGGTGTCAGTGAAGGTATATACGCATCACTCAATTGCGGCGCAGGCTCGTCAGACTCGCCGGACCGAGTCATCGAAAACAAACGCAGGGCCGCAGCCTGTCTCGAACTTGAAGAAGACAGACTGGTCACGCTTTACCAGGTCCATAGCCCCGAGGTTGTGACCCTGACGGATCCGGCGCCGGTTCTGGCAGAACGCCCGGAGGCAGATGCAATGGTAACAAGAACCCCGGGCGTCGCCCTCGGCATCCTGACCGCCGATTGCGCCCCTGTCCTTTTTGCAGATCCAGAAGCCGGGGTCATAGGCGCCGCGCATGCGGGATGGCGCGGTGCACTGGGCGGCGTTGTCGAAAACACCATTGCCGCCATGGAAGACCTCGGCGCCAGGCGGCGCGATATCCGGGCAACGGTCGGCCCCTGCATTGCCCAGAGCTCCTACCAGGTCGGGGCAGATTTTCCCTTTCCGTTCATCGAGGACGACCCCGGGTCCGTGATTCTTTTCCGGCCCGACGGTGATACCGACAAACACCTCTTCGATTTGCAGGGATTCGTCCTGCGACGCCTGAAGGACGCGGGCATCGCGGCCCGGGATGCGCTGGATATGGATACCTACAGCGCGGAAGACCTGTTTTTCAGTTATCGTCGAACCTGCCATCGCGGAGAAGATGATTATGGACGTGGTCTTTCCGCAATAACGCTGGCGGAGGCCCCCTGAATTGCCGCACATGATCGTTTTCCTGTTCATGCTTATCCTGGGCCTCATGGTCAGCTGTGCGATCTAGGCGTCATCTTGCCGCCGTTATGTCGGCGCTTACGTTGCTGGGACTCGCCCTAGCCGCCTGCCAGCCCCTGCCCCAACCATTTCAGCCTGCAGCGACAAACAAGTCGGCGAACCCGCTTCTCAACCTGCCGGACAGGGCCGGCGTCGTGGTTCTGCCCATACAGGGAATGCCGCAAGACAGTGGCGCTGCTCTGGCACGAGAAATGGCGTCAGCCCTGATTGACAGGAACCTGCCCGCCTTTACTGAACGCGGGAACCTCTCAAGCCTGGAACTCTCAGGCCAGGCCATCGCGACTCCGCGCGGCGGCACGCGCAGCGAAATACGCGTCATCTGGCGGCTTTCCGAGCCCAACGGCATCCAGCGAGGCGAACACGCCCTGGATATTGCCACCCGACAAACCGCCTGGAATCAGGGCAGCCCTACCCTGTTGCGCGAAATCGCCGAGAAATCAGCCGGCAGAATCGCGGCGATCATTCAGGGCCCAGCCGACCGCGACCACACTGCCAATCGCGTAAAACGTACGCTGCATGTCTGGAAGATCGACGGGGCTCCTGCGACCGCCGGCGCGCTGTTGCGGACAGAACTGGAAACGGCTCTCCGCCGCCAGGCCCTGCGCGTTTCATCGAAAATGCGGGACGATTCCATCGTTATCGTCGGAACTGTGACACTGGCCCCGGCCCGCTCGGGCAACGCGGGACCGACAGGACAAAGAGACCTCAGGCTGGACTGGGTTGTAATGGGCGCAGACGGGCGCGAGCTTGGTAAACTTCATCAGAAAAACACTGTTGCGGCCGAAGCCCTGGAAAACGACTGGCCCATAATCGCCAGGGGCATTTCTGTCGGCGCCGCCAGGGGCATTGGCGATATTCTGGAAAAAGTGTCGGAAAGCGCTCTTTCGGGCGCCGCTGCAGGGTCAGAGCAACCCGCACGTTGAATACCGGTGCCAGAGAATCGATCAGCGTTTACACCCCCGGGTGCCGCTGGTAATTTGCGCAGGCGTCGGCTCGGGAGGCGGACGCGGGGACAATCATCATCGACCTGTCAGTTTAAAGACAGGAATGAAAGTGGACGTACATGAAGATTATTGCGTGTAACAGCAATCGTCCGCTGTCCGAAGCGATCGCCGCCTACCTCAATCTGCCACTGACCGATGCCAGTGTCAGGCGGTTCTCGGACATGGAATGTTTCGTGGAGATTCACGAAAATGTCCGCGGCGAAGACGTGTTTATCATTCAGTCGACATCTTACCCGGCCAATGATCACCTTATGGAGTTGCTCGTCGCGCTTGATGCGGTCCGTCGTGGATCGGCGAGAAGGATTACCGCCGTAATGCCGTATTTCGGCTATGCCCGGCAGGACCGCAAGTCGGGTCCGCGGACACCGATTTCAGCAAAACTTGTTGCAAACCTGATCACGGTTGCAGGTGCTGACCGCGTTCTGACAATGGACCTTCACGCTGGCCAGATTCAGGGGTTTTTCGATATCCCGCTGGATAACCTGTTCGCAGCACCCGTTTTCATCCGGCATATCGAAGAAAATTTCAATAATAGCGATCTGATCATGGTCTCGCCTGATGTCGGCGGCGTGGTGCGCGCACGCGCGTTTGCCAAACGGCTCGGCACCGATCTCGCGATCATCGACAAGCGGCGTGAACGCGCCGGCGTGTCAGAGGTCATGCACATTATCGGTGACGTGAAAGACCGCACATGCATCCTGGTCGATGATATCGTCGATTCCGGCGGGACGCTGTGCAATGCGGCCCAGGCCCTGAAAGATGCCGGCGCCAAGGCCGTGCACGCCTATATCACCCATGGTGTGCTGTCAGGCGGCGCCGTAAGCCGGATATCGTCGTCTCCCCTGGAATCCATGGTCATTACGGACTCCATCCTGGGCACCGAGGCCGTCCGCGTCGCCAGTAATATCAAGCAGATTTCGATCGCCCCCCTGATGGGCGAGGCGATCGAGCGCATCAGCGATGCCCGGTCCGTTTCCAGTCTGTTTGACTAGGACCTGATTTACCGCTAATAACGCGCGCCCCTGCCGGAATCGGCGGGGTGTTTTTTCTGTGACCAGCACCCCTGGAGGCTGGCACACTAATTTTTAAGGAGACAATCATGGCTGTGGTCGAAACTGTACCCGCCTCTCCACGAGACGGCGTGGGTAAGGGGTCCGCGCGCCAGGCTCGTCGTGATGGGCAGGTACCCGCCGTTATCTACGGCAATAAGGAAGAACCGGTTCTACTGACGCTGGAACGTCGCGTACTCATCAAAGAGCTCGACAATCCGCAGTTCTTTATCCAGCTCATAGACGTCGAAGTCGATGGCGCCAAACACCGCGTGCTGCCACGTGATGTGCAGTTCCATCCGGTATCGGATACCCCGATGCATGTCGATTTCCTGCGTTTCGATCCCAAGCGGAAAATCAGTGCTAACGTGCCTGTTGTCTTCGAAGGCGAAGACGAAAGCCCCGGCCTCAAATCGGGCGGTGTTCTCAACATCGTGCGTTACGAAGTCGAAGTGCTTTGCACGGCCGATAATATTCCGCCGGAGCTTATCCTCCAGCTTGCCGGTCTCGATGTCGGCGATTCGATGCATGCCAGCGCAGTTACGCTGCCGACAGGTGTCGAGTTCGCAATCACCGATCGTGACTTTACGATCGCAACGATTGCTGCACCGACCATTGCCGTTGAGCCTGCAGCAGGCGAAGAGGGCGAAGAAGGCGAAGAAGGCGAAGGTGCCGAAGCCACTGGTGACAGTGCCGAAGACGGTGGAGATGGCGACAAGGGCTAATAAGTCCTTGTTGCCGGCCGAAGCCGGTAGAAAGTCATGCTGATTTTCGCAGGGCTCGGTAACCCCGGGCCGAAACACGCCCGGCAACGCCACAATATCGGGTTCATGGCGGCGGATGAAATCATCCGCCGCTATGATCTCTCCTTGCGCCAGTCCAAGCACAATTCGTATGTCGCAGAGGGCACAATCCACGGCGAAAAAATCCTGCTCCTGAAACCAAAGACGTTCATGAACGACTCTGGCCGGGCCCTCGGGTCCGCTGTGCGCTTTTATAAGCTGCGCCCGCTTCAGGTGACGGTGCTGTATGACGAGCTCGACCTCGCCCCCGGAAAAGTCCGCGTTAAAATGGGCGGTGGCCATGCCGGGCATAACGGCATTCGCAGTATCTCATCGCATATCGGCCAGGATTTCAAACGGGTACGTATCGGGATCGGTCACCCGGGCGACAAAAAACGTGTTCATAGCTATGTCCTGTCGGACTTCCCGAAACCTGAAATGGACTGGGTCGAACGAACGATAGACGCCGTCGCCGATGCGGTACCGTATCTGGTCGAAGGCGACGATGCCGGTTTCATGACACGCGTGGCCTATCTCGCCCCGCCCCCCGGCAAGCCGGAGAAGGAAAAAGACTAATGGGATTTCAATGCGGAATTGTCGGACTGCCGAATGTCGGTAAATCGACGCTATTCAATGCCCTGACGGCAACGGCGGCGGCAGAAGCCGCCAATTACCCGTTCTGCACGGTCGAGCCCAATGCCGGTCGGGTATCGGTACCCGATGAACGCATGGCGATAATCGCAGGGCTGGCCAAGTCGGAAAGCCTTGTTCCGGCGCAGTTGGAGTTCCTCGATATCGCAGGCCTGGTTGCCGGCGCGAGCAAGGGCGAAGGACTGGGCAATCAGTTTCTTGGGCACATCCGCGAGGTCTCGGCGATTGCCCACGTGCTCCGTTGTTTTGAAGGCGATGAGGTCACCCATGTCGCCGGCAAGGTCGATCCGCTGGCAGACGCCGACGTGATAGATACCGAACTGATGCTCGCCGACCTTCAAAGCCTTGAGCGCCGCGTCGACCCGCTGGTGAAGAAAGCACGTGGCGGCGACAAGGAATCAAAAGCGATGCTCGACCTCGTCCAGCGCGCTATTGCCCTGCTCGAAGACGGAAAACCAGCGCGCATCATGGAAGTTTCTAAAGATGATGCCCCGCTTTTCAACCAGATGCAGCTGCTGACGGCGAAACCGATCATGTATGTCTGCAACGTCGACGAAGATTCCGCCGCCACCGGCAACGCACTCACGGCGAAGGTCGCAGAGCGGGCCGCAGCGGAAAATGCCGCCTGCGTAGTGGTGTCTGCCGCCATCGAATCAGAGGTCGCCCAGCTCGACGACCCCGAGGAAAAGCGCGAATTCCTGGAAAGCCTCGGGCTGGAACGTACCGGCCTGGAACGCGTCATTCGCGCCGGGTACGAACTGCTTGGCCTGATCACCTATTTCACCGCCGGCCCCAAAGAAAGCCGTGCCTGGACAATTCCCGGCGACAGTAAAGCGGTCGATGCGGCGGGCGTCATCCATACCGATTTCGCGCGTGGGTTTATCTGCGCCGAGACCATCGGATATGACGACTACATCGCCAATAACGGCGAACAGGGTGCCAAGGAAGCAGGCAAAATGCGCCAGGAAGGCCGTGATTACACGGTCAAGGACGGCGACATCATCCTTTTCCGTTTCAACGTCTGATCCAGCGCGCTAAGTTACATCTACCGCAGCGGGATAAAAGATCTGCCGCGAGAAAATAAAACGCGTTTTGACTTCAATCAGGGACCCAGAGAAAGGGAGAATTATGGGAGAGACAATCTCACTCACGACATCCGACGGCCACACGCTTGACGCCTACAAGGCGTCACCATCCGGCGCTGTGAAAGGCGCACTCGTCGTCGTTCAGGAAATTTTTGGCATCAACGGCCAGATCCGCCGCACCGTCGATTACTTCGCCGAACAGGGCTATGAGACAATTGCCCCCGCATTGTTCGACCGCGTCGAAAAAGGCATCGAACTCGGCTACAACGAGACTGATTTCGGCATCGGCCGTGAAACCCGTGGCAAGATCACGGATGAATGGATCACCGCCGATATCGGCGCTGCGGTTAAAGAAGTTGCCTCCGCCGGCAAGGTCAGCGTGATCGGTTTCTGCTTCGGTGGCTACGCAACCTACATCGCCGCCTGCACGGTAGACGGCGTTTCAGCTGCCATGCCGTTCTACGGCGGCGGTATCGCGGCAAAGGTCGGTGAGCTGAAGCCGAAATGCCCGGTCCAGTTCCACTTCGGAGACAAGGACGCGGCGATCCCGCTCGACGATCTGCAAAAGATCAAGGATGCGCTGCAGGACAGCCCGCTATACGTCTATGACGATTCCGGTCACGGTTTCACCTGCGACGATCGCGATTCCTACAACGAAGGCGCCGCAAAGCGCGCTTTCGGTCGCGCATTGAGCTGGATGGACGAACACGCCTCCTGATCCGGCATTCGACGAACACGGCCAGAACCCTCTCCCTTACCGGGAGAGGGTTTTTCTATGACCTAGCGCAGGGCCGCGGCAATGTTGCCACCATCGACCGTCATGACGGCGCCGGTGGTCTTTTTGGCCAGCGCCAGATCGAGGAACGCCTGTGCAACGTCATCCGCAGTTACTTCACGGCCCAGAAGATTCCCGCCCATGTAATCCACCTCGGTAAGCCCCCTTGCGGTTGAACGCGAGGCAATCATTTCATCGGTCAGCAGCCCGGACCTTACCCGGTCGGCATTGACCGCATTCGAACGAATGCCATCGGCCCCGTGATCAAGTGCATATTGGCGGGACAGAAAAAGTGTCGACGCTTTGGGCAGGCCGTAGGGGCCGAAATCAGGGCCTGGATTGACCGCTTGCTTCGACGTATTGAACAGCAGCGCTCCCCCTGTTCCCTGGGCTTTCATGATAGCGACGGCAGCCTGCGCGCACCGCTGATGTCCCCAGAAATTGAGCTCGAAACTGTCGCGCAGGATTTTCTCGTCCACATCTCCGATACGGCCCTGCCACGCGGCACCGGCATTCGACACCAGGATATCCAGCCCGCCAAAGGCATGAACGATCGACGCAAACCCGCGTTCAACCGATGCGGATTTCGTCACATCGCACTGAACGGCAATACCGCCGATTTCAGCAGCCACCGCACGGGCTGCATCCCGATCGCGGTCCATCACAGCCACTTCGGCACCGGCACGGGCAAATGCGGCAGCGGTCGCCCTGCCGATTCCGGAGCCGCCGCCGGTAACTGCAACGACATGACGGGAAAGCGGCTTTTCCACCGCCTTGCCAAGCTTTGCCTGCTCCAGCGACCAGTATTCGATCTCGAAAATATCTTTCTCGGGAATACACCGGTAACGCCCCAGCCGCTCTGCATCGGCGATTACGCGGGCCGTGGTCTCGGCAAGATCGGCGGCAACCGCAGCGTCTTTCGCAGACTTACCGAGGCCGAATAGTCCCACGCCCTGAACCAGGATCACCCGCGGCAACGGATCGAGGGCCGTTTTCGGGTTTTTGAGCTTTTTGTTATTGCGCTCGAAATACCGCCGATAATCTTTTTCATAGGCATCGACGGCCTTTGCCGCGGCCATCGCAAATTCAGCGAGCCCACCCTTTTTAGGTGCCGGCAGAATAACCGGCTTGGGCTTCGTGCGGATAACATGGTCCGGCGTTACCGGACCGACCGTCGCGTAGGTTTCAACGTCTCTGCCGTTCACGTAATTGCACGCGGCCGGAGAATTCCGGAAATCCAGTACCATCCGGCGCCAGTCTTCCTGTGTCGGGTCCGCCACGAGTCCACGCAGCACCGGCATAATGTCCTCGACCGGCGCGACATTCGCAGGCAACCGCACCGGGGCGAAAGATTTTGCCTTGCCCGCCTTCGCGATATGTTTTTCCGCCACCGTGACAAGGTCGATCATACGCTCATACGCTTCGCGCGCGGTCTCTCCGAAGGTGAAGATGCCGTGCTTGAGCAGGATCAGGCCTTCAACATCCGGATGCTTCTCCCAGACCTGCGCGCAAGACTGGGCGAGCGCAAATCCAGGCATGATATAGGGGACGAGCGCGACGCGATCGCCATAGAGATCGCGGCAGATGCGATCTCCATCCGGCTGGTCGGTAATAGACAGGATCGCGTCGGAATGCGTGTGATCGACAAATTTATGCGGCAGAAAAGCGTGCAGCAGCGTTTCAACAGACGGATTGGGAGACGTCGAATCCAGCAATGCGCCACGCTGGGCATTGACCATATCTTCATCAGAAAGCTTTTTAAGCTTCCGCAACTTACGGATCGCATCAAGCCGGACGGCAGGCAGGCCTGGCGGCTCGATATCGCCCATATCCCATCCCGACCCTTTAACGCACAGCACGTCTATTTCATCGCCGGCGGTATCGGTCAGCCGCGTCTTTACCGATGTGTTGCCGCCACCATGAAGGACAAGGCGGGGGTCATTGCCCAGCAGCTGGGTCGTATAGACGCGAAGCGCGAGGTCTTCGCCGATGTTCTGGGTGGCGTAAGATTTGATCGCCGCCCTCGCGGCTTTTTCGGACCATCTGCTTTTCATACTCGCACTCTCGTCTGGCGTTTATCGGGGCGGGCAATGTGATCCAACCCGCGCGCTTTCTCAAGCCAATCCTGGAAATGGCGGGGAAGCAATATTTTCTTGTTTACCAAGTATTTACCAAAAAGAGGAACTCTGTCGGTGCGCGGCGGACTGCTTTGCCGCTGCGCACTATATGGGGGAATGACGATAGTGAAACCTTACAATCCCGTTTTGCGGTTTATGGCGGTTTATATACTGCTGGGCACTGCGGGCGTGCAGGCCGCAGACGGCCATCAGGGCACCCCTAAAAAGCATGCGCCCGAGAAGCACATGGGAGTGACGCCGAGGGTAGATTCACATAAGCCCTCCGGAAAGCCTATGGCGCTGACCCCGGCGGATATCGCGAGAGCCGCGGTGCGCAAAGAAAAAGCGGCAGCGGCGAAGAAAACCGCATCGCCGAAGCCGATGACATTACGCAAACCGGCTGCTGCCAAACCCGCCAAGTCTACCAAGTCCAACGAGCCCGCCAAAAAAGTCGCTATGTCGTCACATGCACGCAAAAAAGCCCATGTTCCCCATTGGGGCTATCACGGCGCGGGCGGCCCCGCACATTGGGGCGATCTGAAATCCACGTTCAAAACCTGCTCAGCCGGCCATCGTCAATCACCGATCAACCTTGAAGCGACGGAAGCGGCGCATCTCATACCGCTCTCGATACATTACAAGGTCTCACCGCTTGACCTGGTTAATAATGGGCACACGGTGCAGGCAAATTACAGCAAGGGCAGCTATATCACCCTCGGCACAGAGCGCTACGACCTGCTGCAGTTCCACTTTCATACTCCGAGTGAACACCGCGTTGCGGATCGCAGTTTTCCGATGGAAATACATTTTGTTCATCGGAACAAACGCGGCCAGTTGGCGGTCCTCGGTGTTCTTGTGGCGCCAGGCGACTACAATCTTGCGGCCCGCGAAATATGGGACCGCCTGCCCACACGCGCACATACGAAATCAGCCAAAAGCCGTTCACTGATAAACGCCCGGGACCTGTTGCCGGGCGACACCCGGCACTTCCGCTACAGCGGATCACTGACGACACCGCCCTGCTCCGAAAACGTAAACTGGCTCGTCCTCCAGACGCCGGTCAAATTCTCTGAAGGCCAGATCGCAAAACTTCACCGCATCATCGGCATGAATGCGCGACCGGCACAGGCGCGCAACAGCCGTTACCTGCTGCAGTCGATCGGAGGATAGGCCCATGAAGATACAATTTCTGGCCATCCTTACCCTGTTCGGATTATCCGCCTGCGCCATGCCGAGCCTCGACGCCCTGACCGGGGCCGACAAGCCGACAACCATGGCAAGCGCAACCGCATCGGGCGTTAAAGGAGACCCCATGCGGATGGACGCGATCGCCTATGCCGACGCCTATTGCCGCAAAGACGGGATGGCAGCGGTTGCGGCGAGCCAGAAGCTTGTTGTCGCCAACCCGAACCATCCCCGCGCATTGCTCAATTACGGCCTCGCACTCGACCTGGCGGGGCGCGGCATCGCCGCCTATCGGATTCTCAGCCCCCTGGCCCGGGCAGGGCACCCCATGCCGACGGTTCTGCAATGCGGTGACGACTTTATCTATTCGGGAACCGTCGCCGAAGTCGCCCAGCGCCGCCTGTTCGACATCAAGACCTCCCTTGCCTCGCTCGGGATGACTATGCCGCTGCCATCATCGGCAGAGATGAAAGCCGGCAGCAACACGATCTACCGGCTCGCAGCGCTTGCCCCCGCAGCCATAGAAATGGCCGCGAAACCGGCTATGCCGGCACCGAAAATGGCAACCCGTGCACCAAAAAAACACAAAATGACCCATAAATCGGGAAAAAAGGTCAAATCAGGTCACTTTGTACACCTTGGGTCCTACAAATCCACGCGAAACCTCGATCGGGGATGGAAAAACCTGCGGAAACGGTTCGCCAAAGTGCTGGGTAAGCAGCCGAAATCGGTTTCAGAGATCAATCTCGGCAAGAAAAAAGGCCGCTACCTGAGACTTGGCATCAGTGTAGCGAGCGCAAAAACAGCCCGCGCCATCTGCAAACGGCTCAAACAGGGCGGCCAGTATTGCGTCATTCGCCGGTCACGTAGCTCCTGATCCGGGCTGCCTGCCCGATCGACTGCGCAGGTACCCCGGCTAAATCAGCCGGCCTGTTCGGGATACAGCCCGGCGAGACCTTCTTTCGACGCCGCACACACACCGCGCTCGGTAATTAATCCGGTGACAAGCCGCGCCGGCGTAACGTCGAAGGCAAAATTCGCGGCGTTGCTGCCGGCGGATACGATCTCCACCGTCTCGACGCTCCCACCGGATGTCCGCCCGGTCATGTGAGTGACCTCCGTTATATCGCGCTGTTCAATCGGGATATCGCGAACACCGTCATCGATCGTCCAGTCGATCGTCGGGCCCGGCAGGCCGACATAGAACGGCACGCCGTTATCATGCGCCGCGAGCGCTTTGAGATAAGTTCCGATCTTGTTGCAGACATCGCCGGAGGCCGTCGTACGGTCCGTGCCGGTGATACACATATCGACCAGTCCATGCTGCATAAGATGCCCTCCGACATTGTCGACGATCACGGTATGCGGGACGCCATGCTTTTCCAGTTCCCACGCGGTCAGGCTGGCACCCTGGTTGCGCGGGCGGGTCTCGTCGACCCAGACATGCACGGGAATGCCCGCGTCGTGGGCCTTGTATATCGGCGCCAGCGCGGTCCCCCAGTCAACCGTCGCCAGCCACCCGGCATTGCAATGGGTCAGCACGTTGATCCGGTCAGGCTTGCCGCGCGCCTCCCACGCATTGTGGATCAGCGACAGACCGTTATCACCAATCGATGAACAGATCGCGACATCCTCGTCACAGATCCCGGCGGCACGGATATAAGCCGCCTTTTTACGGGCATTGGGCGATAACGGCGCCAACAGCGCCTGCATGGCATCGACCGCCCAGCGGAGATTCACCGCCGTCGGACGTGTCGCCATCAGGGCTTCCGCCGACGCGGCGACGTTTGCATCGGAAGGATCATCCCGCATTGCCAGCGCCATGCCATAGGCCGCCGTCGCCCCAATAAGCGGTGCGCCGCGCACCCACATATCCCGGATTGCCGTCGCGGCCGCCGCGCAGTCCTGCAGCCGAATAACCTCGAACGAAAATGGCAGTTTTGTCTGATCGATGATTTCGACCGTCCAGCCGTCTTCCGCCAGCCAGATGGTGCGATAGGGTGTGCCGTCGACGTTCACGCCTCAAGCACCCGGTGTGCAACGGCATCCAGCATTGCGACCGCATCGGGGTCACGTGCTTCCGGCGGCGTAATAATCGCGAAATCAAGCGCGGTGTGACAGCCGTCATTGCAGGTCTCGGCCCGGCCAGAGAGCCTGGGCACAACCGCCTTTATCAACGACCGTGCTTTTTCAGCATTTTCCTGGACCACCTTAATGACCGCATCGACCGTCACATCATCATGATCTTCATGCCAGCAATCATAATCCGTCACCATCGCGACGGTCGCGTAACACATCTCTGCTTCACGGGCGAGCTTGGCTTCGGGCATGTTGGTCATCCCGATCACGTCGCACCCCCAGGACCGATAGAGATTACTTTCGGCCCGTGTCGAGAACTGCGGACCTTCCATGACCATGTACGTGCCGCCCCGCGTATGGGGGATATCAAGCCCCCCCAGCGCATCAACCAGGTGGCCGCCGAGACGCCCGCAAACAGGATCGGCCATCGACACATGCGCAACGCAGCCCTCGCCGAAGAAGGTTTTCTTCCGCGCAAAGGTGCGGTCGATGAACTGGTCGACAATCACAAAATGTCCCGGCGCGTATTCTTCCTTCAACGATCCGACAGCGCTGATAGAGACGATCTCGGTCACGCCTGCCCGCTTCAGCGCATCGATATTCGCATGAAAATTCAGCCCGCTCGGCGGCACCCGGTGACCGCGCCCGTGACGCGGCAAAAAAACAATCTTCTGGCCGTCCAGCTCACCGAACAGCAATTCGTCGGATGGCAATCCGAACGGCGAGACCACCTGTTTCCACTCGGTATTGGTCAAGCCGTCAATATCGTAAACGCCGCTTCCGCCGATCACCCCGATGACAGGGGGCGTACCCGGTTGGGTCATTCCGTCTCTCCATGAATTTCAAATTCCGTTGTGCGGTATTTGGCCGGATGGATCAAGCCCGCAGGGGCCGCGCGTGTGCTACTGAAGAGAAGAGAGAGTTTGCCTCGCGGGAGTCCCCTCAATCTGGTCTCAGCATTTTCCATCATATTGGGATTCAGACAGGATTCCGGCAGACCGCCTGAATTTTGTTGCCATCGAGATCACGGACATAGGCGGCGTAGTAGTCTTGATGGTAATGCGGACGCAGGCCGGGCGCGCCCTCATCGGTCCCGCCGGCGGCCAGTGCGGCTGCGTGAAAGGCGTCAACGTCAGCACGGTTCTCGGCAACGAAAGCTGCATGCACACCGTTACCGGTCGATGCCGGATTGCCGTCGAACGGATTCATGATGAAGAACCGCGCGCCGGTCCGATCGCCATAGGAAATAAACGTCTCTCGCTCCAGCCCGCGCACATGGCCTAAAATGCCGAGTACCGCATCGTAGAATGCACCGGCGCGGGCAAGGTCTTTCGTGCCGAACGTAACGTGACTGAACATCGGTTTTCGCTCCCCAAATAAAAACGGGCGGATCAAAGACCCGCCCGTTTATCGTAATCGATTTTTCAGATCAGGCTAGTGAACGTCCGCCCAGATCCGCCGTTTGACGACATAGAGGAGACCCGTCAGGAGAAGCAGGAACAGAATCACCTTGATACCTGTCCGTTTGCGTTCTTCGAGTTCCGGCTGCGCCGCCCAGGTCAGGAACGTCACCACGTCCTCGGCCTGCTGTTTTACGGTCGCCTTGGTCTTGTCCGCGTAGTCAACACCTTCGTCCGACAATGGTGGTGCCATCGCGATAAGCTGTCCCGGGAAATAGGTATTGTAATACATCCCGTCAGGCACCTTCTTATCCACCGGCGCGTCTTTATAACCGGTCAACAGCGCGTTGAGGTAGTTGGCACCGTTATGACGGGCCTTGATGATCAGCGACAAATCCGGCGGGAGTGCCCCGTTATTGCCCGCCCGCGCGGCGTTTTCATTCGCAAATGGCGACTTGAACTTGTCCGCCGGGATACCGGGGCGGTCTTCAATTTCGCCGTCCTCGTTCGGTTCGGCAGGCACGTCAACCTCGGCCGCGATCGCCTTTACCTCATCCTCGGTAAAACCGATATCCATGAGATTGCGGTACGCGACCAGCCGGAGCCCGTGACAGCCGGCACAGACACCTTTGTACACCTCGAAGCCGCGGCGCAGTGCCGCCCGGTCATAGGTACCGAACAGGCCTGAAAACGACCAGTGATGTTCTGGCGGATGGACAGCATCGCCGGCGGCATTTGCCGACGAGAAACCCAGGGAAGCCGTTGCCGCAAAGACGCCGGCAACAAGAGCGGTTCTGATCTTATTCATCAGGCTTTCTCCATCGGCTTGGAGGCCGCGGCAGAGGCGCTCCCTCCACCCCCGCCGAGAACGGGTTCGGAGATGCTTTTCGGCAGGTCCTTCGTTTTCTCGAACTTGGCCAGAAGTGGTATGATCACGAGGAAATGGGCGAAATACCATATCGTGGCGATACGCCCGATGGCGATATACACGCCTTCCGCCGGTTTCGCACCCACATAGCCGAGCACGAGACAGTCGATCAGGAAGATCCAGAAAAACCACTTGTACATCGGCCGGAAACGCGACGAACGCACCGGCGACCGGTCAAGCCAGGGCAGCACGAACAACACCGCAATCGAACCGAACATCGCAAGGACGCCGGCGAGCTTCGCCTCGATCAGGATGAAGCCCATCCAGGCAGTCGACCATTCGCCAATAAAGTTGGCCGGTACCGCGCGCAGGATCGCGTAGAACGGCAGGAAATACCATTCGGGCACGATATGTGCGGGGGTCGAAAGCGGGTTGGCTTCGATATAGTTATCCGGATGCCCCAGATAATCGGGTGCAAAGAAGATGAACAACGAGAAGAAGACAAGGAACACGCCCAGCCCGAACATATCCTTCACCGTGTAATAGGGATGGAACGGGATGACATCCTGTTCACCCTTGGTGTCGATACCGATCGGGTTGTTCGATCCATGTACGTGCAGCGCCCAGATATGCATCACCACCACACCGACGATCACGAACGGCATCAGGTAATGCAGGCTGAAGAAGCGGGCCAGGGTCGGGTTATCGACCGCAAAACCGCCCCATAGCAGCGTCACGATATAGTCACCAACCAATGGAATGGCAGAGAACAGATTGGTGATCACGGTCGCGCCCCAGAAGCTCATCTGGCCCCAGGGAAGCACGTAGCCCATGAACGCGGTCGCCATCATGAGCAGCAGGATAACGACACCCAGCATCCACAGAATTTCTCGAGGCGCCTTGTAGGAGCCGAAGTAAAGCCCGCGGAACATGTGGATATAGACGATGATGAAGAACATCGACGCGCCGTTCATATGAATATATCGGATCAACCACCCGTAATTCACATCGCGCATGATGCGTTCGACCGAATCGAACGCCATCGCTGTGTGCGGCGTGTAATGCATCGCCAGTGTGATACCGGTGACAATCATGATCACCAGGATGATCCCGGCCAGTGAGCCGAAGTTCCACCAGTAATTCAGGTTACGCGGCGTCGGATATTCATACAGCTCGTGGCTGACGAAAGTGAAAATCGGGAGCCGGTGATCGACCCAACGGACAAGTCCGTTTTCGAGCCAGCCAGGTTTCTGGAATTGTGCCATGTTTTTCTTCCTCAGCCGATCTTGACGACGGTGTCGCTCACGAAGGCGTATTCAGGCACCTCCAGGTTAAGCGGCGCCGGGCCCTTGCGAATACGACCGGACGTATCGTAGTGCGAACCGTGACAGGGACAGAACCAGCCGTTGAAATCGCCCTTTGTCTCCCCCTGGCTGGTGCCAAGCGGAATGCAGCCCAGGTGGGTGCAGACACCTACAAGGATAAGCCATTCCGCCTTCTGGACACGGTCGGCATCACTCTGGGGGTCGATCATGTCGCCGTCACTGACAGCCTTGGCGCTATCGATCTCCGCCTTGGTGCGATGGCGTATGAAAACCGGCTTACCGCGCCATTTGACCCTGATGGCCTGACCGACCTCGATCTTCGAGATATCGACCTCGATCGTCGCAAGCGCCAATGTGTCTGCTGCGGGGTTCATCTGATCAATAAACGGCCAGGCGACAGCTGCAAGACCGACGGCGCCGAAAGCGCCCGTCGCAAGTTGCAGAAAATCACGCCGGGTTTCCCCGTCGTGACCGTGTTCCGTCGTTGCCGTACCTTCGGTATCAGCCATGGTTCACACCTTGTTTTCTTTTACCCGCCGACCCGCGTATTTGACTGGCCGACGCGTCGTTTCCGCTGAATATCCGCAGAATTACGGACATTGGAAATCCTTCCAAAACACAGGATTCCTCATTGGGCAATAGCTAGCACGGGTTCGGATTCGATACCTGCGGCGCGTCGCCGCACGTTTTCCGCCGAATACGCGCCTGCCCATCCACGTTAACCTTGTTCGAAATCGGTATAGTCGAAATCTTTCACGCTGCAAAGCCTGCCGGTATACGGTTAATGCATCGTTAATACGCCGCTGAAACCGCTGCAAACACGCGCGATTGCGCTTTTCGCACCGAAATGGACACACCTAAATCTACGCCCCGCCATTGGCGACATTCGCGCCAAAACGGAAAATCCATTGCCGCGCCGCACTTTCGGCCCGTTCGATCTGCTCTTTGGCAAGCTTGCCCCTTACTTCCTTTGCCACGTAACCTGGCGTTTTAACGCCGAAATGGTCTCCGATCATGTGCCAGCGCACCGCCGCCATGCGTAAGCGGTCTTCCAGATTGTGGTGCCCGCTATCTCCGGCAGAATCCGGCTCGCTGGAGCTATCCCAAGCTTCAACCGGCTCTGCTTCCCGCCCTTTTTTGGCGCAAACCCTCACCGCGTCGGCGGAATTATGGTAGGCCTCGCCCAGCCGGGTAATGGCGGTCCTATTGCCACTGATCACCCGGTCGATCAGTGTGTGTCTCTCCTTTACCCGGTCCAGCAAGACGTATTCACAGTCCTCCACACCGACGCGCGCGGCTTCACCACGCAACAGCCGCGTCGGAGGCAGCGCAGGATCGCAAACAGCATCCGGCGTGAGTTCCCTGCCCGGCTTCGTGCCCAGAGGACCGATCAAATGAACTATTTCGAATTCGTACATGCCGGCGCTGCTATGGCCTGCTTCCACTGCAGCCTGATACCAGGCTTGAGAAACTGGCAGGGTGATTCCCGGGTACCCGAGTGCATGGATACGGGCGATTTCGATCTTCGCATCGACATAGCCTGACGTCGCCGAGCGGCATAGCCAAGCCCATTGCGTCGACCCAAGCGCTTTTGCCTGCAGTTTGAATTGCGCCGCACTGTCTCCCTCGGTAGCGCGCTTAAGAATCTCCGCATCCGGCACCGAACCGCCTGTAAATACGATATTCCCCGTCTCGTCATAGGCTATCTTGGCATCTGCCAGTATGTATTCGGACTCATAAGAAAGAGCAGCGGACAAGGCTGATCCGACAGTGATAATCAATATGTCGGCGATCAGATTGCCGCTGCTGGTATAGTAGCCGCCGCCGCCGCTCCTATAGGAGATTTTCTCTGCAAGGATGTATTTGTGGTGAGCGATCTGCCACGCACCGATCTTCTCGACCTTATCGGCTGGTCCGAGCTTCTCCGTTACCTTCCCACGTGACACCCCAAGATGAAGACCTTCGAGCGTGCCTCGTTTCACTTTCGGAACCAATTTTTGCGCCTCATCTGCGCCTTTTTTTCCGGCATCGGTTGATTGGCCGGAATCCGGCGTTGTCTGACATCCAAAGAGCACAATCAGCGCGCCAAAGACGGCAGCAAGGTGAAAAGGCAGTTTCATCGAATTCAGTCCTGAGGGTTATCGTTTCCGATAAACCTACGCGGGCAGTCGGGTATCTGTCCACACAACGAGAGTGCGATTTGCGAAGGGTGACTGTAGACGTTATGCCTTCGCCATGCGCATCGCCCTTTATCAGCCCGATATCCCGCAGAATGCCGGCGCGGTTTTTCGTCTTTCGGCCTGCCTTGGCATCCCGGTAGACATCATCGAACCCTGCGGTTTCGTGCTTGATGACCGCCGTCTGCGCCGGGTGGCCATGGATTACGGCGGACAGGCGGAAATCGTCCGCCATCCATCCTGGGAAACGTATAAAGATGCGCGCGCGCCGGGCCGCATGGTTCTGCTCACAACCGGGGGCAGAATGCCCTTTACCGATTTTACCTTCGCGCCGTCGGATACGTTGTTACTGGGCCGCGAGAGCGCCGGCGTGCCGGAGGCCGTTCACAATGGCGCCGATGCGCGACTGATTGTCCCGATGGCAGATGGCGCGCGGTCGCTTAATGTTGTTACCGCAACGGCGATGGTCCTGGGCGAAGCGCTTCGCCAGACCGGCGGATTTACCGAACTGGCGAAACAGGCGGACCTATGACTGACAGAACACTGGACGACAAAAAAGACTCAGCCACCGCGTGGTTTCGAAACCTGCGCGACCAGATGTGCACGGCATTCGAGGCACTGGAAGATCAGGTCGACGGCCAGAATGCGGCGGTCGGAGACGGAGAACCGGGGCGGTTCGAACAAACCGTCTGGGACCGGCCCGGCGGCGGCGGCGGCGTGATGTCGGTGATGAAGGGCCGGGTTTTCGAGAAAGTCGGCGTGAATATCTCCACGGTCCACGGCGAATTTTCGGAAGAGTTCCGCAAGAACATTCCCGGTGCCGAGGAAGACCCCCGGTTCTGGGCGAGCGGGATTTCACTTGTCGCACACATGCATTCCCCGCTGGTGCCGGCGGCGCACATGAACACGCGCTTTATCGTGACATCGAAGGCATGGTTCGGTGGCGGAGGCGATCTGACCCCGATGTATCCGAACGATGCCGACACAGAATCTTTTCACGCCGCCTTCAAATCAGCCTGCGACGCCCATGACCCGGAATACTATCCGAAGTTCAAAAAATGGTGCGACGAGTATTTCTTCCTGCCGCACCGGGACGAAGCGCGCGGCGTTGGCGGGATATTTTACGACTATGTCGATAGCGGTGACTGGGATGCCGATTTCGCATTCACGCAGGACGTCGGCAAGGCATTCCTGGACGTTTATCCGCGCATCGTCTCGGCCCATATGAACGAGCCGTGGACGGCGGAACAACGTGAGCATCAGTTGATCCGGCGCGGCCGATACGTCGAATACAACCTGCTGCATGACCGCGGTACGATTTTCGGCCTGAAAACCGGCGGCAACGTGGATGCCATCCTGATGTCGCTGCCACCCGAAGTTAAGTGGCCCTGAGCCTGAGCCTGAGCCTGAGCCTGAGCCTGAGCCTGAGCCTTAGTCGTGGCCGTGGCCGCCGCCGCGGGGGCCGAGATGACCGGGACCCTGATCGTGAATGCGCGGCCGACCGCCATGCATGCCACCTCCGCCGCCTGGCGGGCCCTTGCGAAAACTGCTGTCCGGGGTCCCAACGAATAACCGGGGGACGAATGGAAACCCGTCCGTCAGGAAATAGGCAATGGTCCCTTTGGGGTAGTCGGGCGTCACCGCAAAGCGGGCATTGGATTCGTTCAGATCGCCGGCGCCATCGACATATTGCCAGTCATTGACGAACGATCCGTCATAGCGCCCGCCGGGGCCATCGGGACGTGTACCGCTTTTAAGCCGCCAGCCCGACCGTAGTTGTTTGATGCCTTTGGATGGGTCCTTCGGATCGGAATAGCCATAGAGCGCATAGATCGGAAATCCGTCAGCCGCATAGCCGACCAGCGGCGAGTGTGCGTCGGGCGACAGTGACGTCAGCATCCCCTTTGGCAGCCCGTGATAATGATAGGCGCCATTGGGCTGGACGTGAGCATTATTCTGATCGAGGCCCAGATTAATCTTTCCGGAAAGCGCCTCGTACCGCCAACCGGAGCGGCGGTCGTTTTGCCAGTACTCCGCCGTGCCCGGGTCGAACGGCACACCGTTCAGGGCGACACCGAAACTCATCCCGCGCCGCATCGGCACCGGCCGGTTCGCCGCAACCGGGTTCATCGGCACCCGGTAGGCATGGCTCTGGGGCGCAATCGCATTGGGGTTTCCCCGGTTCGGAAATGCGCCGACATCATGTTGCGGAATCCCGTTCGACCGGATTATCCGCATATCGCCATCGGCGCGGATCGAAACTTTGTTCTCGTGTGCACCGGCGCTCCGTGTTGCCGGCAGGGCCGCCGCCGCCGCGGCAAGAAGGCCCATCACCGCCAATGTATAACTATTCGTTTTGACCGCCATCTTGCCTCCTGACACGCAATGTTTTGCGCGACGCCTGTGGATGGTGTACCGATTGACGCTCTATTAGTTGGGTATCGGGAACCAGGTATCAATATGAAACGATTACGCATATCTGCTTTGGCCCTCGCGGGATTACTTATGATCCTGGCATCCGGCGGAGCGCAGGCCGCCGACCTCGGCATCAAGGCGTTCTTCGGAAATTTCCAGGGCGGCGGTGTCGCGGAAAACGACGACAGCCTTTATTTCGGCGTCACGGCGCGCGACTTCGATGTCGATATCCAGCCGACAGGCCAGGGATTTTCCGTCAAATGGACCAGCGTTATTCGCGGCGGCGGCACACCCGGAAAACCGGAAACACGCCGCAAGACATCCACCCGGACATACAAGCCGTCGACACGCCCCGGCATCTGGGAAGCCGACAAGTCCCAAGACCCGGTGAATGGCGGCGAGCTGAGCTGGGCACGCGTCATCGGCAATACGCTCACCGTCTTTCTGATGTCGGTGCGCAAAGACGGCGCCTATGAGCTGCAACAATACGATCGCAAAATTCTGCCGACCGGTATGGAACTGGTGTTCACTCGGGTGCGGGATGGCGACACGGTACGCACCGTGAAGGGGCGGCTGGTCAAAGTCGGTCGCTAGACTCCGCTCACCCGCTGAAAAGAAACATCTCCCGTCGTCTGCGCCTCGACAACCAGCTCACGTAACTCCCGGCGAAGCACCTTGTTCGTTGAATTCCTGGGGAGATCTCTGGCAAAGAAATACGCCTTCGGCCGCTTGAAACCGGCAAGCGGCGAGTTCCTGCAATTCAAGTCGATGCTGGCAGCGGTCGCCGCCGGGTCCTGCGGGATACCGGCGATCACGGCCACAACCATTTGCCCCCATGTGGGATCCGGCACCCCCACGACACTGACGGACCGGGCAGCCGGATGCCCCTCCAGTATCATTTCCACTTCCTCGGGGTGAATACTCTCACCGCCGGACCGGATCATATCATCCACGCGCCCGACAATTGTCATGTCCCCGTTATCTTCCCGGCGGAAAACATCACCCGTGAAATACCAGCCGTCCCGCAGTTTTTCGGACGTCGCATCCGGCCGCCCGAGATACTCGACAAACACCGTGCCTGCCGTCGAATCAACGATCAGTTCTCCTTCTTCTCCAGAGGCGACAATATCGTCGGGGCCATCACCACCGACACGTATGATCCGCGCCCGGCAGAAATAGGCCGGACGCAACGTCGCGTGCTGGCCCACGGGGTCCGGATTTGACAACGAACACATGGTTTCGGTCGTGCCGTAAATATGTCGAACCTTTCCGCCCCACTCCGCATCTATATGCGCAAGAAGGTCGGGGTCGATCGTGATCCCGCCGTACAGAACGACTTCCAGGGACGCCATTTTTTCAGGCGTATAATTACCGGCGCCCGTCAACGCCTGGAACATTGTCGGCACACAGAATGCGAAAGTGATCTTTTCATCATGGATCAGGTCGACGATCACCGGTGGGCTGAACTCGGAAACGACGAAATATGTCCCGTTGAAGGCAAGCGTGACCAGAAACACACCGAAAAACCCGATCACGTGGCTGAGGGGCATACAGCCAAGTGCCCGATTATGCGTACCCTGACGCAACCCGCCCTGCGAAGACAGAAAGACAAGGCGGTGTTCGGTCGTTCGCTGGTTCAGAACAACTGCCTTGGGCAGACCCGTCGTACCGGACGTATAGAACAGAAACGCAATATCCGTCTCTGCCGGCTTCTCGTAGGTTCCGAGAGATGCCGCGTCGGCACGACAGGCGGCGAAGCTCCGGGCGGAACCGATCTCAGCACCGACCGCCCAGATGGGCGCACCGTCAGGCAACGCCTTTTCGATCACCTGCGTCAATGCCGGATCCGGCTGGATAATAGCGGCATCGACCTCGCTCGTTCTGCACAGACCGGCGATTTCATCAGGTTTCAGCCGGAAATTGAGGACCGCCGGCACCGCATTCAAACGCATCAGCGCTAGGATCGCGATACAGTGTTCCCACACACCCGGCAAAGCGATCGCGACCCGCACGCCCCGGCCAATTCCCCTCGCCGCAAACCCGGCAGCAACCGCATCAACCTCCGCAATCAGCTCTGCATAGGTCAACCGCCGGTCGGTGCGATCATCGATGAGTGCGGGGTGCATGGGCGTCCGCTCAGCAGCCATCCACAATAGTTCGTAGCCGGTATGCATTGCTTCCTCCGTTTTGTTGAAATGGTTTCACAGTGTGCCGACGGAATCCAGACGCCCATACCCTTTTCGAACCGGGGCGCCACAGCTATGGTTGCGATACGGGGAGAAACCACATGACGAACTCAGAAAAAAGTAACAGCCTGCGATCCTGGATCGAGACACTCGAAGCCGCGGATCAGCTGAAAAGAATTACCGCGCGCGTCGACTGGGACGAGGAAATCGGCGCGATCACGCGAGCGAACATGGCCTTGGGCGGCCCGGCACTGATTTTTGAGAATATCCGCGATCATACCGACACGCTGTGTACGCGGCTGATGACCTGCGGGCTGTCGACACGGGAACGCACGGCCATCATGGCCGGGCTGCCGCCTGAAACATCGGACAAGGAACTGGTCCGTCATTTCAAGGATCGTTACCGCGAACCGCTGCCCCCCGTCTCTGTCGAAAGTGGTCCCGTAAAAGCCAATATCCTGCGCGACAACCAGATCGACCTCGGCCAGTTCCCCGCGCCACGCTGGTTCGGGTCGGACGGCGGCCGCTATATCGATACTTATTGCGGCGTCGTCACCAAGGATCCGGAAACCGGGCGGGCGAATGTCGGGCTGTATCGCGGCATGGTCGCCGGGCGCAACAAGATCGCCAAGTTGATGATGCCGACCCAGGGCTGGGGCGGTCATTTCGGCAAGCACGGCAATAGCGGCGAGAAAATGCCGGTCGCACTGGTCCATGGCTGGCACGATGTATTGCCGTTCTGCGCCGGGAGCCCGTTTCCGCGCCGGATCTGCGAATGGGACATGATGGGCTCTATTCTCGGCAAACCGGTCGAACTGGTAAAATGCGAAACCGTTGATCTGGAAGTGCCGGCAAACGCCGAGTTCGTCATCGAAGGGTATATCGACCCGAACCCGGAAACCTTCGTCATGGAAGGCCCGTTCGCCGATTATCCCGGCCATGAAGGCGGCGCTCCGTCACCCAAACCGGTGCTGCAGATCGAATGCATCACCCACCGGGACAACCCCATCATGCGCGGTGCGCTGGAAGGTGCACGTCCCGGGTTCCCGAGCGAAGATTCCACGCTATGTGCTTATTCATGGTCTGCGATCGCCTGGAATATGCTCGAAGATGCGGGCGTCGATGGCGTGCTCGACGTCTGGATGCCACCGGTCGTTACCGGCATGAATATCGTGATCCAGATTCAAAAACGCTATCACGGCCATGCCCAGCAAATTGCCAACACCCTGTGGGGGACGTCCGCCGGTCAGTGGTTCTTCAAGAATGTGATGGTCGTCGAGGAAGATATCGACCTGCGCGACTGGGAAGCCCGTGAATGGGCCATGGCATTCCGTGTAAACGCAGGCGAAGACGGCGTAACAACATTCGGCCCCAGTTTCGGCTCGGTACTGGACCCGTCAACCCGACCGGAACACGTGAATATCCGGAAATTCGGCACGGCACGATGGACACGCGTTCTGATCGACGCGACCCGCAACTGGACGTTCGAGCGAAACCCCGACTGGGGCGGACGCCGCATGTCACCCATCGCGGCGATGGACCCGGAACTGGAACGCAGGATCGCCGGACGCTGGGACGAATACGGGATCGGCGTGGACTATCTGGATGACGAAATGCGCGAACGCCTCACCCTGGAGGAACTGCGCAAAAGGTTCCCCGACGCCTAAACGCCCGCCTCCCGGAAGCGCTTGATCACAGGCCAAGAGATCAGCGGCGACGCATCATCAGGCGCAACCGTTCCAGACACCCGTCGCGATCCGGCCTGAAAGCCTGCTCGACCCACCATTCTTCGACATCTTCAAGAAGATCGCCGACCCGGGGGCCTTCTTCGATACCCGCCGCGATAATGTCTTCACCGGTCAGATGGAAATCAGGTGGAACCCAGTCATGGGCGGCATCCCATGTCGCTTTCCAGTCAAGGATATTGCCCGCCGCGACGGATGGGTCGCGAGCGATCTGATCAGCCCAGTCGAGCAGGATAAGGTCCTGAAAAAAATCGACACCGAGCATGTAGAGAGACCGGCGCAACGCAAGTTCAGGCATCCCGGCACGCGATTCTCCGCGGCTGGCGCTCAGGTTATCCAGACGGGAAGTATCTGCCCGCGACAACCGAAGGCGGGTCGCGATCTGAGACGCTTCCTGGCGGTTGGGCTGGATCAGTGCGGTCAGACGGCGAACAGGTTCCGGCGCGACCTTCAGCATACCCTCAAGCGCCGCCATGGCCTGCAACCTGGATGTCGACCGTCCGACGGGAAGCAGAAGTCGAAGTATTCGGGCTTCTTCCATCAGCGCAAAGACCTGCATCGGCTCAACCACCACCAATATCCGGGCCATTTCCTGCCAGACCCGCTCACCCGACAGTTTTTCAACATGGGTGGCGGCGTCGCGGCACGCCTGCAGCGCCTCCCCGTCGGGTACAGTCGATGCATAATTCGCATGGAACCGGAAAAAACGAAGAATCCGCAAGTAGTCTTCGGCAATTCGTTCTGCGGCATCACCGATAAACCGCACCCGCCCGGCACGCAGGTCAGGCAGACCGCCAACATAGTCGTAAACGGTACCGTCAGGGTCTGCAGACAGGGCATTCATGGTAAAATCGCGCCGTCCCGCATCGACCGACCAGTCATGCGTGAATTGCACGGCTGCCCGTCGGCCATCAGTTTCAACATCCTGACGCAACGTGGTGATCTCGAACGGGCGATGCTCCGGGATTGCCGTAATCGTGCCGTGATCAAGCCCGGTCGGAACCGCCCTGATTTTCCGCGCGCCCAGCAGTTCGATTACACGCGCAGGCTCTACATCGGTGGCCAGGTCAATATCGCTGACAGGGCGGCCAAGAATCGCATCGCGCACACATCCGCCGACGAAACGGACGGAACCACCACCCGCCGTGATCGCATCGAAGAGGGCGCGCGTGTCTGCCGCGCCCATCCAGTCGGCGGGCGTGATTTTCTCAACGGCTGTCACTTCTGATTTTGTTGTCGTAAACGCATTTTTTCTTCGTCCAGCTGCCGTTCTATCTCTTTCGCATCGATGCCTTTATAGGGCTCATCCGCAAATTTATGCTGGAACAGCAGAAACAGTCCAACGGTCACGACCATCAGCCCGAATCCGATCCCCAGCAGTTTCCCGCGCGGCGCCTTCTCGAAGTCGGGCGGCACCTGATCTCCGGTTTGTGGATCGATCTTGGGTTGCCCTGCGAACACGCGCCACACGAACCAACCAACGAAAGGTAGAAGCAAAGGAATAACGGTAAGTAAAAGCAGACGGATCATGATTTTCCCAACGTGTTTCTAAGTGCAACGAGCAGGCGCGCCGTCAGACCCCAGATGTAGTAGCCATTATAGGGCATGACATAAAACTGCCGCTCAAGGCCTTTAATCAGGCGTGTTTCGATCTTGTGATTATCCGGATCAAGGACAAACGGGAGCGGCACTTCGAAAATGGTGGCAACCTCACCGGGGTCGGGCACAAGATCGACGGTCGGCTCTATCAAACCAACGACGGGCGTGACATGGAACCCGGTTCCGGTGGTCCGCTGTCCGAGCCGGCCGACGATTTCAACCCGGTCGCGTGGCAGGCCTATTTCTTCCTCCGCTTCGCGAAGGGCCGTATCTTCTGCGCTCCCGTCATGCGGCTCGGACTTGCCGCCGGGAAAGGAAATCTGGCCTGCGTGGCTTCTGAGATGCGCCGTCCGCTGCGTCAGCAAAACGGTCATCCCCTCCGAGCGTTCAACAATCGGCACGAGCACGGCGGCCGACGTGATGCGTTCGGGCGTTACGTCATCGCTCTGTGACACCCAGCCATATGCCGTATCGCCGTCATCAAGCGACGGCGGATCTATTCCCGGACCGTGGAATGACTCGACGATGTGTTCTCGGACGATATCTTCGCGTGCCACGGGAATACCCTGCTCACTCATCTTCAGTGGATCCGATTTCGAAAAATACACCATTGCTCCAGACGCCCATAACGGAGGTTCCGCCCTGTACCCGCATTTCTGCAAGTTCCACGAGATCGTAAAACACCGACCGTGTTATCAGCGCTTCGAGACCGTCTCGTACCATTACATAGGGCGCGGGCTCCCTGGTGTCAGGATCAATCTCCACCCGAACCGGATTATCCGTCCCGGCGGTCACAATTTCGTCAATATTGGTTCGAAAGGTCAGAACCTGATCCCGGCCCTGGCCGTCGACCGTCATTTCCACGGCGGCAAACGGTGCGTCATCAACTGTGATCCGGCACATCTCAGCGGGTGTAATCAGCCAGAAATCCCCGGCTTCGTCACGATTCAGCAAAGACGCAAACAGCTTTACCAGCGGTTTGCGGCCTATCGGCGACCCCATGTAATGCCAGGTCCCGTCACGGGCGATACGCATATCGATGTCACCGCACATTTGCGGCCCATCCGCCGTGGCAGAATTAATGCTGCCTTTGCCCTTGCTTTGAGACAGGGCGCGTTCAAGATTAGTAAGTGAATTCGCCGACATACGCCTTTAATATCCTATTCCAGAGGATCGTCGTGACCGATATTGAAACCACCGTACAAACCGCAACTGCCGCGGGCGACCCGTCTGCCCGACTCGTCTCCGAAGTAGAGGCCCTGGGCCAGCGCATGGCCGCCGTAAAAGAAAACATCGGGCGCGTCATATTTGGCCAGCATGACGTTATAGATCAGACACTTATAACACTTCTGGCGGGCGGGCACGCGCTTCTTGTCGGCTATCCCGGCCTCGGAAAAACCCGGCTCGTCGATGCCCTTGGCACTGTGCTCGGCCTCGAAGACAAACGCGTTCAATTTACGCCCGACCTGATGCCCCCGGATATTCTCGGCTCCGAAGTTCTTGAAGAAGACGATACCGGGCGCCGGTCTTTCCGCTTTATCAAGGGTCCGATCTTCGGTCAGTTGCTGATGGCCGACGAAATCAACCGCGCCAGCCCCCGCACCCAGTCGGCCCTGCTGCAGGCGATGCAGGAATACAAAGTCTCCATCGCCGGACAGAACTATGACCTGCCGAAGCCTTTTCACGTCCTGGCAACCCAGAATCCGCTAGAGCTCGAAGGCACCTACCCCCTGCCCGAAGCGCAGCTCGACCGCTTCCTGCTGCAGGTGGAAGTCGGCTACCCGGACGAGGAGTCCGAAAAGAAAATGCTGATGGCGACCACCGGTGTCGCGGATGCAAAGGCCGAACAGGTGCTGACCGCCGAAGATCTCGTAGCGGCACAACGGCTCGTGCGCTCGGTTCCCGTCGGCGACGCCGTCGCTGATGCGATCCTGAAACTGGTTCGCGCCGGCAGGCCGAACGAATCAGGTGATCCTGAAATCCGCAACCACCTGTCCTGGGGACCGGGACCCCGCGCCAGTCAGGCGCTGATGCTCGCGACCCGGGCACGGGCGCTTCTTAACGGCCGGTTTGCACCCTCGATCGACGACGTCATCGCCCTCGCACCACCGGTCCTCCGCCACCGTATGGCCCTGACGTTCTCGGCGCGTGCGGACGGCATCACCATCGACGACATTATCGCACGACTTTGTGCGCCGCTCGGGTGAGAGCCCCCCGGCCTGTCATTAACGAGACCCTCGCGCCGATAGAAGTACAGCGCGCTGCGGACGAATCCGCCTCGACGCTGCCGCCTCTGCTGGTCAAGGCGGAACGGGTCGCGACAATTGTGGCCCAGGGCGAGCACGGACGGCGACGGGCAGGTACCGGCGACAGTTTCTGGCAGTACCGTCGCTACCAGCCGGGCGATCCGGCGCAAAGTATCGACTGGCGACAATCCGCAAAGACGCAGCTTGAATATGTCCGGGAGAACGAATGGGAGGCAGCACAGAACATCTATCTTTGGGCTGACCGCTCACCGTCAATGAACTGGCACTCGGACCCGGAACTGCCCACCAAGGCGGAACGCGCCGCGGTAATTGTCCTGGCGCTCGCCTCGTTGCTGGTGCGGGGCGGCGAACGTATCGCGCGCCTCGGCACCGGGGAGCGTCCGGCGCGTGGCCGCGCCGTGCTGTCACGCCTGGCGGCGGAACTGACGCAGGAAGGCATCACGGGGACGGGAATGCCGCCGCTTGAACAGGTGCGGCGGCACAGCAGGATCGCGATGGTCGGTGACTTTCTGAATCCGATCAACGAAATCGAACCCATCGTCAGGTTCTTTTCGCAGCAGGGAAATAGCGGACATATCGTCCAGGTATGCGACCCGGCGGAAGAAACGCTCCCGTTCATGGGACGCACGCAATTCGAGGGCCTCGAAGGAGAAGGTGCAACGCTGATCGGCCGCGCTGAAGCCGTCCGGGATGAATATACCGCGCTAATGAATGCGCATCGCGACGCATTGACCGATATCTGTCGATCCAACGGATGGACATTCACCGTACACCGCACAGACAGGCCGGTGGAATCGACGCTTCTAACGCTTCATACGCTGATGTCCGAAATGGAGCGCCCCTGAGATGCTGGAGTTCGGCAGCTTCGCCTTCACATCACCCTGGCTTCTGACGGCCCTGATCGCTTTGCCGGCATTGTGGTTTCTGCTGCGTGTAACACCGCCCTCGCCGCGCCTGGTGAGTTTCCCCCCGATGCGCCTGCTGCTGACGTTGCGTCCCAATGAAGAAACGCCATCACGGACGCCCTGGTGGCTGATCCTGCTACGCATGCTGCTCGCCGCGCTGGTGATCTTCGCGCTGGCCCATCCGCTTCTTAATCCCGGCGCGGCTTTACGCGGATCCGGGCCACTGGTGCTGATCATCGATGACGGCTGGGCGTCGGCGGCAAACTGGCCTCTGCGTGTCGAGAAAATCAATCAGCTACTGGACCAGGCGGAACGGGAAAACAGACCGGTACGCATTCTCTCGACCGCACCCAGGATGCCGGGCGAGCCGATCCAGGTAAGCAATCTTCTGCGTGCCGACGCCGCACGGCAAATCACGGCAGGTCTTCAGCCGAAACCCTGGCCGGTAGACCGTGCACAATCCCTCGCCGCCATACGCGCGATCGAGATCGAAGGCTCGGCCCACATCGTCTGGCTGGCAAACGGTATCGGAGGTCCCGATACAGCGCCGCTCGCCGAACACCTGCAAACCCGCGGCGGCGTCCAACTGCTGGAACAAACCGTTCCCGCGCGATCACTTCTGGTCCGTGCACCAAAATCTGAAAACGATGTCATGGAAGTCCCGCTGCTGCGGGTGCCGGGACGTCTTGAACAAGCAACCTGGGTTCGCGCGGTATCCGACGACGGCCGCCTGATAGCCCGCGAACAAGCGCGGTTCGCATCGGGCGAGGGTTCAGCGTCCGTCCGGCTCACCTTGCCCGGCGAACTTCGCAACGATGTCGCGCGGATAGAAATCGAGGATAGCGGCAGTGCCGGCGAAGTCTTCCTGGTGGATGAACGCTGGCGACGCCGGCCCGTCGGTATCGTGTCGGGTGACATTGCCGAGGCGGAGCAGCCCCTGCTGTCATCCATATATTTCCTGGAACGTGCACTCCGACCGTTCGCAGAAGTCCGCCGGGGAAGTGTGTCCGATCTGTTCAAACGCGAGATCGCGGTCGTCGTACTGGCAGACATCGGAAAGCTGATAGATACCGACCGGGAATCGCTGGATGCCTGGATGAAGAATGGTGGCGTGACGCTGCGCTTTGCCGGGCCCCGCCTTGCCGCCGGCGGCGACGATATGATTCCGGTCCAGTTGCGCGGCGGCGGCCGTGTCATCGGCGGCGCAATGTCCTGGGCTGAACCCGCACGGCTCCTGCCGTTCGAAGAAACAAGCCCGTTTGCCGGCATCCAGGCGCCGGCAGATGTCCGTATCAACCGCCAGGTCCTCGCGGAGCCCGCGCTCGACCTCAACCAGAAAACCTGGGCGCGCCTGTCGGACGGCACACCGCTCATTACCGCGGAGAAACGTGGGCGCGGTTGGCTGATTTTATTTCACACGACGGCGAACACGGACTGGTCGAATATCCCGCTATCGGGCCTGTTCGTTGATCTGCTGCGTCGCATCGTCGGTTTAAGCGCCGGGGTTGTCAGCGACGACCAGACCAGCCTGTTGCCGCCACTTCAGACCCTCGACGGTTTCGGCCGCCTTGGTTCTCCGTCGAGCGAAGCGGTCAGTATTGCCGCCAGGGATTTCGACAAGACGCGGCCGGGTCCGGCAAATCCGCCTGGTTACTATGGCCTCGACGCGGGCCGTCGTGCGCTGAACCTCTCCGGCTCGATCACTTCCCTGCAGCCGATGAACGATGTCCCTCCCGGGGTTGAACGGGCCGGCTTCGTTTCCGCACCAGCCGTCGATTTCAAGCCCTGGCTGCTGCTAGCGGCATTGATCCTTGCGCTTGTCGATCTTCTTGTCAGTTTTTTCCTGCGCGGATTCGTCAATTTTCGACGCCTCGGCCGGTCGGGCGCAGCGATGGTTTTGGCCGGTCTTCTGACTGTCCCGGCTCCATACAAGGCGCAGGCCCAGAGTACAGGTCCTGACCTCGCGCAAGCCCCCACGTTCACACCGACACCGGGCCAATCGACGCCGGAAAATTCAACGCCGGGAAATTCAACAAGACCGCCGACCGGCCCTGATGCTGTCGCGCTTGCAGCAACACTGAAAACCCGGCTTGCATTCGTCCTTACGGGGGATCGCGCGCTGGATGATACGACCGAAGCCGGCCTTAAGGGGCTGAGCGATATTCTGAGGCGGCGCACCGCCATTGAAGCGGCAGACCCGATAGCCGTAAGGGTTGAAACAGATGAACTGACGTTCTTTCCGCTGCTTTATTGGGCGGTATCTCCACGTCAGCCGCTCCTGACAGATCAGGTCCGCGGCAAACTGAACCAGTACCTGAAAACCGGTGGCACTATTCTGTTCGACACGCGGGAGCGCGGCGGTTTCGCATCTGACGCTACCGGTGGCGTCGGTGCCGCGGGACTTCATCTGCGCCGGCTTATGCGCGGTCTCGACGTACCTGCACTTACACACGCGCCCCAGGACCATGTCCTGACAAAGGCGTTTTACCTGCTCAACGATTTCCCCGGCCGATGGGCTGGCGGGGCCGTCTGGGTCGAACGCCGTGGCGGACGCCACAATGACGGGGTTTCCTCCGTGATTATCGGCTCCAATGACTGGGCCGGCGCCTGGGCAGTCGACAGCCTGGGCCGCCCGATGGCCGCGGTCGTACCAGGGGGCGAACGCCAACGGGAAATGGCCTATCGGTTCGGCGTCAACTGGGTGATGTACGCGCTTACCGGCAATTACAAAACCGATCAGGTTCACGTCCCCGCCATCATCGACCGGCTCGGTCAGTAACATGTTGAGTATCGCCTTCGCCCCAATGTTCTCATGGCCGGTTCTCGCCGTACTGGCCGCCCTTACAATTGCCCTGGCCGGGTTCGGACTCTGGCGAAGGGCGCGGGGAACAAGCCTGCGCTTCCTGACCGCAGCGGTCCTGCTGGCAACGATGGCGAACCCGGTACTCGTCGAACAGGAACGCATTCTCAACAAGGATGTCGTTGCCATCGTGGTCGACGAATCCGCGTCTCAGAAAATAGGTGAGCGCGCAGGCCAGACGGAAGAAGCAGTCACATCGCTGACCGAAAATCTTCAGCGCATGCGCGACGTTGATATTCGCGTCATTCGCGCCGGAAAACCGGACGAAAACCGGACGGCTCCCGTGGATGGGACCCGTTTGTTCGAAGACGTTCAGCGGGCACTCGCGAGCGTCCCGAAAAACCGGATCGGCGGTACATTCCTGATCACCGACGGCCAGGTACACGATGCCCCGGCCGAAGGTATCAAGTCCCTGGTTCCGGGACCGATACATACGCTTCTGACCGGTTCCCCGAAAGAACGAGACAGGCGGCTGGTCGTCGAGAATGCGCCGCGCTTTGGCCTTGTCGGTAAAACCGTCGAAATCGAAGTCCTGGTGAGAGATCATAACGGTCGGGGCGATGGCGACACCGCGCAGGTCACAATTGTCCAGCACGGCAAGCAGGACCGCGTTGTCACCATACCGGTCGGGAGGCCCCAGAAAATAAGCCTGGAGATCGATCACGCGGGCGCCAACATCCTCCAGCTTGAAGCCTCGCCGCTGGCCGGGGAAATAACGGCGATGAACAACCGCACCGTCGTCCAGGTCAACGGCGTTCGCGAAAGACTTCGGGTTCTGCTGGTATCGGGAGAACCCCACCCCGGTGAGCGCGTGTGGCGAAATTTCCTGAAAGCAGACCCATCAGTTGATCTCGTACACTTTACGATCCTGCGACCACCGGAAAAACAGGATGCAACACCGGTGCGCGAATTATCCCTGATCGCGTTTCCCATTCGCGAACTTTTCGAGGTCAAAATCAAGGAATTCGACCTGATCATCTTTGACCGGTATCGCCGCCGCGGCGTACTTCCCGGAATTTACCTGGAAAACATCGTCCGCTATGTCGAGGAAGGCGGGGCTGTTCTCACCGCCGCGGGCCCCGCTTTCGCTTCCTCTCTCAGCCTGTCACGTTCCGCACTCGGCGACATCCTGCCGGGGGCACCCACGGGGAACGTTATCGAACGCGGACTGAAACCCACGATAACGGAAAGCGGCAACCGGCATCCGGTGACCTCGGAGCTGGGTGGAGCGGCGAACGACGCGCCTCGCTGGGGCCGCTGGTTCCGCCAGGTCGAGGCGACAAAAACCCGCGGCCAGACGTTGATGAACGGCGTCGGCGACAACCCGTTGCTCATTCTGGACCGGATCGGCGAAGGGAGGGTGGCACAGCTTCTGAGCGATCACATCTGGCTCTGGGCACGCGGCTTTGAAGGTGGCGGCCCGCATTCGGAAATTCTCCGCCGACTGGCTCACTGGCTGATGAAAGAGCCGGACCTTGAAGAGGAAGATCTCCGCGCAGTCGTAGAAGGCCGAAACCTTGCAATAATCCGGCGCAGCGTGTCCGACGATCTCCCCGAGGTCGAGGTCACACTGCCGTCAGGTGCGACGAAAAACATTGCGCTGAAAAAGACGACC
>ERZ807291.632-NODE-632-length-59571-cov-9.729653_pt1 | contig 59571 bp, 63 predicted proteins | sample MGYA00521257_ERZ807291 | MGnify/ENA primary metagenome ERZ807291 (study PRJEB31413, sample SAMN03169783) | marine metagenome | biome: Marine; feature: Water; material: Subsurface seawater | place: North Sea | collected 2011-04-28 | depth 1 m m ... | reverse complement strand
TTGTTGTAGTGAGAAACGTCGGGGTTTGAATGGTCTGCGTGGCGGCAATTCTGCACCAACGTTATCAGCTTCATCATCATATTCTCTGTTTGGTGAGTCTGCGAATACGGTTGTGGTTGAAACTTCATGTTGTGGTTCTATGTTTTGTCTTTGTCCTGCTCCTGCTCCTGCTCCTCCTGCTCCTGGTTGTAGTTGTTGTGGTTGTTGTAGTGAGAAACGTCGGGGTTTGAATGGTCTGCGTGGCGGCAATTCTGCATCATCGTCATCATCGTCATCATATGTATTTGGGGGTGGTTTGGGTGGTATGGGTGGCGGCGATTCTGCTCCTCCTTCTCCTGGTTGTAGTTGTAGTGGTTGTCGTTGTGCTGGTTCTGATTTATATTGTTGTAAAAACTCTATAAGTGATTCACAATTCAAAGTTATTTCATTAGATTCTTTATTTAAATCACTTAATTTAACTGCAACTAAAAGTTGTCCCTCTAATGTACCACCTTTTTGTGCTGTTACTCTATCAGCGCATGCTCCAGCGACCTTTCCTGCTGCTGTTACTGCTAATGATGAACCATATTCTGGATTAGCAGCTTTATATTTATTATATATAGCATTTAATTTTGTTTGTAAGGCTTTAACTTCGCCGTATGTGTATTCGTAGGATTTTTCTTTAGTTTTATATTTATAATTAGCCTCATCTGGTTTTTCTATATATTTCATTGGATCATAGTCATCCGTAAATCTTTTTTTTTTATTTATATATAAATACTCTGGACTGTCCTTCTCTGGATTAAATATATTAGAAGTTTCTTTACCGAATATTGAACCTGAACCTTGTGACATAAAGGCTTTAGATGTTTCTTTTAAATATTTATCTTTTAATTTTTTAACCATATTATCTAAATGATCTGTATATCCTTTAGTACTATCTATGTATGTGTTAACATATTTATCTAAAATTTTGTTTTTGTCAGGTTCATTTCGCAAATTATTATAAACATATAAAAGTTTTCTATTAATTTGATTTTCAAATTTAGTAACAACATTACTACTACGAGTTTGATCCTTCGCTGAAACCATATCATCTGCTTCTTTTTGTTCAAAAACATCTTTGGCAAAATTAAGTAACCATCTATAATATGTATGATATCTATGTTGTTGTTTTCTTTTACCATTTGTTGTAAAATAATTGTAAATTTGATTTGCATCTTCTGGAACATGATTTAAAGCGTCCTGTATATCTTCATAACCCCCACTTTGTTTAAACTTAAACTGTTTTGGTCTATGTGCTGATTTTTGTTTTATTCGGTGTTTCTTCAAAGATTTTAAATTATAGATATTATGTAATTTTTTATTAGACAATAATCTTCTTTTATTGCTTTTCATATATATTATAATTATATAAAAAAATTGATTTAAACTTTATAATTAATAAAATTAATAAATGACATTTGGAAGAATTGATTTAATTACTGGCTGTATGTTTAGTGGAAAAAGCACTGAAATCATACGATTAATTAATCGGTACAAAGCATTAGATAAAAAAATACTAATAATCAATCACAGCAATGATACACGATACCAACAAAATAGTATTTCAACACACAGCAATATTAATATTAGTTGTTTTAGCACAGATAACATTAATTCTGTAAAAACTGATCCTAAGTATAACTATAAAGTAGCTGATGTTATTGTTATTGAAGAAGGACAATTTTTCGACAAATTATATGAGTTTGCATTAGAAGCCGCCGATAATGATTCCAAAATTATTATTATTGCCGGGTTAGATGGAGATTCAAATCGGGAAGAATTTGGCGATATCATAAAATTAATTCCAAAATGTGATTCCATAACAAAATTACATGCTCTTTGTTCTATCTGTAAAGATGGAACTTTAGCCCCATTCACAAAACGTATAGTCAAAAATAACAATCAAGTTTTAGTTGGTGTAAATGAATTTATTCCAGTTTGCCGGATGCATTATCTTAAAAATACTTAAAGAATTATTAACTATTTAAAAACAAAATTAAAGAAATTTTTTTTATTTAAAACATAAATTTAAATAAAAAAATGACTGATATTATAAAAAAAAAGCGTGGACCAAAGCCAAAATCAGAAAAAGTTGACACCGAAAAAAAAATTCCCAAAAAAAGGGGACGAAAACCTAAATCTGAAACTTTAAAATCAAACATAGATATCGCCCCTAAATTACCAAAAAAAAGAGGACGCAAACCTAAAGAAGTTATAGCGAATGTTAAAAAACATATTGTAAAAGATGAACCCATTATTTTACATTTACCTATTAAAACATCTCAAATAAACGATATTTATATTCCAAAACCATTTATTGATATGGACAAATTTAATTCTAAATATAAAGATTTAGATAATAATTTAGATAATGATGATACACAAAATTTAGAAACATCTATTACAGAAGTAAATGTTATAAATAAATTTAATGAATTATGTAGTGAATATAGTAATGTTATAGAGAGGGATAAAGTATTTCCTATATTTTTAGATTTTATCGAACACAATAAAAAAAAGAAATGGCCGGATTCAACCAATATAGATTGTTTATGGTGTTGTCATGAATTCGATAGTTTTCCTTTCGGAATTCCTATTAAGAAATATAAAGATACTTTTTACATGTTCGGTAATTTTTGTAGTGCTGAATGTGCAGCATCTTATAATTTTGATAATAATGATAGTTGTGAATCATATGAAAGATACAGTCTAATAAATTATCTATATAGTAATGATAAAGAAATAAAGGTAGCAGGACCACGATTATCATTAAAAAAATTTGGAGGACAGTTATCTATAAAAGAATTCCGTAAAAATAATAATATTTATTCAAAACAATATAAATTACTATTACCACCTATGATTTCTCTAATACCATTGGTTGAAGAAGTAAATTTAATAGATAATAAAATAAGTATTGATAATAATGATAATTTATTCAATATTGATGATAGTGAACTAAAACTAAAAAGAACAAAACCATTACCGGATTCATTTAATACTTTAGAAAATTGCATGAATTTGAAATTGGTATAAAATCAAATTATTATTTCTAAATAATAAATATGGCTATAAATCAATTATTTATTAATAAACCACCAATTGAGATATTATTTACATTTAGCTTATTATTTGGTATAGATCTTAATAATTTAGAACAAAAGTATACATTTACTAAACAAGAATTAGTTGATATGAATTTTAAAGAAAATTATGAACAAATAATAAATTTGCTTGATGACTATTATTTAAATTGTAAGAAAAAAATATATCTTCACACTATAAGTGATAAAAAATGTATAACTATTTTAAGACAATTATTAAAACTTTATAATTATTCATTAAAATCATATGAAAAATATAGCAATTCCAAAAAATATATCGTGTATTCTATAATACATAATAATATTGATTCAACAGAAGCAATTGATGGAATTATTAACTTTGATTAAACAAATTTTTTATACAACTATACTAAATTAATTCCAAATCTAATTGAATTATTAATTATTTTCAAATAAACAATTATAATCTAAAATTATAATTTATCATAACTATCACTGTGATAGAATGCCTCTACTCTTAAAGACACTAATATATATTATTATATTTTTATTTTTTTTACGCGTCATATTTAAATAATATATATATTTATGAAGGAATTAATTGATTTTATAAATCAAGAAAAAATAAATAAAAAAGTAAACCCTAAAAAGGTGTTAACCTATTTTAATAAATGTATTTCCAATTCACTTATTGAATTGGATGGTAAACTCGGTAAAGTTGAAAATAAATATAATTCTATTATTGCAGGATTTAATATGATATTTAATATTTTTTTCATAATATTTTTTTACAGCAATAATATCAAATTAACAATATTTCTTGTAGAAAGATCAATATTGTTGTACACAGAATTTATTATTATGTCACAAGATAAGAAAATAATAGATGATATTTGTTTCACACCAAATATAACAGATGCTATTTCATTTTCGTATAAAAAAACTATAGGACCTTTAAAAATTAACAAGCTTAATATCAAATATAATTATTCGTATATAAAGGATATATCACTCATTATTAAAAATGTATTAATACATTACTACACGCATAAAAAAAATATAAAAGATATTGAAGATTATTTAAATAATCTTGAAGTTAAACTCTTTGAGTTATTTAATAAATTAGACAAAACTAATCATATTTTCTTAATAAAATATATTAATAATGTTCTTCAAGATAAAAAAGAACAGATATTTGATACTATAGATATATTGATTAAAAAGCTTAATACATACTTTGAATTAAATGATAGTACTATTAATTTTCAGTCATATGCAGCTTCTATTTCATAATAAGTAATATTATTATTATTATTATTCATAGTTTTCTCATATAAATAATAAGGTGTTATACTATTTTTTTTAAAATTTTCTAGAATTTTGTTATAACTATTATTTATTTGTGATTGTTCTTGATGTTTTAGATGTAATGTTTGTGATGCGAATGTTGTACCTGAATCTTGAATCATTTCAAGTCTTGCCTTTTCTTTTGTACAATTAATAAGATTTTCGTTATCTAAACATGCAGTACAATAAGGGCTGTACATATTTTCTTTTGTTACAGGATAACAATTCGTTTCAGGATTAGCGGCTCTCTCTATACATTTACGTGTATCTTCTGAAGTATATGGATTTAAACATTTAGTACAAATAGGATTATATTTATCTGCAAGACATAGTTGATTAAATCTCTTACATACTTGTTTTTGTTTATTTTCGTTTGTTGCACAATAATTAGCATCAACATATGTTGTACCCATTTGACCCATTTGACCCATTTGACCCATTTGACCCATTTGACCCATTTGACCCAACGTTTCAGCATTAGGTTGTATTATAGGTGCCACCGGATTATTAGTTTCTGTTGATGAAACCTGTGTTTGTTCTGTGTTAGAATTAGATTCTCTGTTATAATTAGATTCTATGTTAGAATTAGATTCTCTGTTAGATTCTCTGTTAGAATTAGATTCTCTGTTAGAATTAGAGTCTCTTTTAGAATTAGATTCTCTGTTAGAATTAGATTCTCTGTTAGAATTAGATTCTCTGTCTCTTTTAGAGTATCTATTATTTCTTTCAACTTTTTTAGTATTATTGGAATTTCTTTTAAATTCAGTTAATTTCAACGATTTTAACTGAGATGGTAATATATTTGTTACTTTTTTTATTTTTTGTATTAATTTTTTTATTTCATAAAATCTTAATTGTTTTTTAGCATCCTTTTTCAGTTTTAATTTTATCTCTAAATCATGTTTTTCTTTCATTAATTCATCTATTAATTTATTTAATTCTTTTTCACATTCATGAGCGTTTTTTATTTCTTTATATAACATTTTTATTATTGCTATAATAACATCTTTTTCCTTATTTTCATTAAGAATTGTAACTATTTCATCATCTGTATATTTAGATTTTAATTCAAGCCATTTTGATCTAACTAATGTATGATTCCATTTTGGTATAATACTTTTAAATACTTGGCGAATATCTTCTAAATTTAATTTACACCTTGACATTAATATATTATTATATTTTATTTACAAAAAAAAACGGCTTATTTTGTTTTCCAACTAATTTACCAACATGATCACCTGGTTCACCATCGTCCATTCGTTCATATATATCTTTATATTCATCATCTGTTATTAAATATAATTTTAATTTACGACTTTTACAATTTGGAGGCTTTAACTTCTTCTCAATAAATTCTACTTCTTCAACTTCTAATGCATCTTCAGATTCAACTTCTACTTTATTGTCATCTGTATCTTCTTCAACTTTATCTTTATCTTCTGCTTCAACTTCAACTTCTACTTCAACTTCTTCAACTTCATCTTCATCTTCAGCCTCTTCAATTTCAACTTCATCAGCTTCTGCTTCAACTTCATCAGCTTCTACTTCAACTTCATCAGCTTCAACCACTTCTGCTTCAACTTCAACCACTTCTACTTCTACTTCATCAGCTTCTACTTCTTCTTCAACTTCATCAGCTTCTACTTCTTCTGCTTCTTCAGATTCAGCTACAACTTCTTCAACTTCATCAGCTTCTACTTCTTCAACTTCTAATTCAACTTCATCAGATTCTACTTCAACTACCGAATTATGAACTTTCATTTCTAATTTTAAATTTGATTTATTTGTTAATTTATTAATTTTTCTTTCCAATAATTTTATAAAATTATCTTTTTCAAAAATCTGATGGTGTAAGTTTTTAACAACTGAAACTTTACCATAACTTTCGTATTCTTGATTTAATTTATATATAGTTGACTCTAATTTATCTATTTTTGCGTATAAAGATATATTTTCATTTTTAATTCGTTTATGTTCATCCATAAATATAGTAAATTTAGAATTAATACTATTAAACTCTTCTATAAAATAATCCATTTAATAAATATAATTATTTGTCCTTAAATAATGTTCAATTTTTAACTATTACTTGTCCATCTTTAATTTCAGAACATTTATAATCGCCATTTTCATAGCCTAAATCACAGGCAGCCTTCTCTATTTTTCCAGTTTCAGCATTAAGATAATAATCTTTTACAAAATAATAGAATAATACACCCCATATAATACCAAATATTAAGTTAAAAATAATGTCCTTTGATTTTTCACATTTAATAGATATACGTGACCATATTGTTAGAAATAACATTACAAGCAATGTTATAAAAGGCATTGAATCAAGATTACCTTTATAATACATATCGGAAAAATAAAACGATGAAACAAAAGACATTATTTCAGTATGAGAGTTTGGTAAAAATCCCAGCTCTGAGTCATCATCTGATTTATCAAATATAGCACAATTATCATTAGGTGTATATTTCGTGTATTTTTTATACAAATATCCTATAAGGTCGTTTAAAATTAAACCAATTAATAATATAGCACTTCTTATATCTTTGTAAATAGCACTTGAAAAATATGCAAAGAAATATACCCCAAGTGGTAAAAATCTTATAAGTGTATGTATTAAACCTATAAAATAATCAAGCATTTTAGCAAAATCCATTACTATATATATTTATTTTTTTTTTCTAATTAATTATTAATGATTAATTTAATACTAACTATAATTATTCTTGTACTTGTACTATATATGGTTATAATAAAAGAAACATTTGTACATTTAGATCCCACAAAATGTAATTATTTACCATGGGGTCCTGATCTTAAAAGTTGTGTAGAATATTGTAAAAATCCATCCAAAGATATAAAACAATTTTATACAAATTGTACCACAGAAAAATGTATTGATTTATGCAATGGTTGTGGAACGAATGATAACACTTACAATGACGATATAGATAGATGTCAATGGATTAATCCATATGTAAAAGATGTAAATTCAGTAAATACTAACTTTAATCAAGACATACAATTGACAGAAGTAACCAGCGAAAATAAATCTATATATTTTACAACATATAATCCAAACGAAGTTAATATAGAATGGGAAGATGAAAATAGATCTAACAATTATATGATACATTATGTAGAAGAAAAACAAATGAATAATAATGTGAGAATTATATACACAGATTTAAATTTCTTTAAGTTTAGTAAAAGTGACACTAATACCGATTATCCTATTTTAAATCCTAACTCAAAATATGTGTTTAAAGTATATGGCTTAAATACTGATAAACCAAATACAGAATCTAATATATTAACAATACACACCTAAATAAATAAAACATATATATTTTATGATTAAACTAAATATACATTCAATACAACTACCAAATCAGCCACCTGAAATATATTATGGTAACAAAGAATATAAGATAAGTCTCGATTACCCTGATAATTATTTTAATTTATCTAAAATATTAGAAAAAAAGGCATCTCAATTGTTGTTTAGACTAAATGAAGGAGATGGAAAAGCAATTTATTTTATAGGGGTTGAAGATAATGGTATCTCTAAAGGAATACATATAAATAAATTATTTATAAGTTTATATCATTTATTAAAAATGAGTGAAATTATAGGCTCTATGATTTCAAAAATAAATATTTATAAAGGTAATACAGGTTTTATAGCTACAATACGATTATTTACACAACTAAATAATAATTATCTATTATATATTTAATGTATCCTTTTAAAACAACTACTTTAACTAATGGTTTAAAATTTATTAAATTACCAAGTACTGAAACTAATATAGTTATTATTCAGATCTTTATGAAATTAGGTCATGACCTTGAAACTGAACCTATATTAGAATGTGGACATTTTATAGAGCATCTTTTTTCCATGTTCACTTCCTCAAAATATCCTGATGGTAAAATAAATCGCGAAAACCTGTCATTTAAAAATATTGACCTTGATGCAGAAATAGTAAATAAAAATATTAAATTTGTACTAGAATTTCATAAAAAACATAGTGAATATGTCATAGATTTATTAGTAAATGCTTTATTGGATTTTAAAATTGATAGTCGTATGTTTAAACAGGAAAAGAATGCCGTTATTGAAGAGCTCAATGAAATAATTAAAGACACCGATTACAAGTTTAATAAAAAAATAAATAGCATTATTTTTAAAGGACATCAACGCGCATATTCAGAAGAAGACCGATTGGAAAATACAAAGAAAATAACCGAAAAAGATGTCGATAAATATTATAAAACGTATTTTTCAAGCAAAAATTTTATAATTGGTGTCTTTGGAAATCTTGAAACTAAATATTATAATAGTTTAAAATCACAATTATCTAAAATGAAAAATAAAAAAGAGTTTCGCTATAAACCATACACTATTAATCTTAAAGAACCTATTATTTATTATAAAAAAAAAACAAATATATCTAATTTACATATATATTTCAACTTAGATTACATATTATATGATGATAAATACTATAATTTAAGAGCATTAAACCAGATTTTATCGGGAGATTTAAATGCATTATTATTAAAAAAACTTAGAAATGAATATGGGTTAGTTTATTTCTGTTCAACTGATTACGACCTAGATTGTTGTGATAAAGGATTAAGCATGTTTGAAATTAGCACTTTATGTAATACCAAAAATCTATTAAAAGTAATAAAGTATATTTTTGAAATACTAGTTGAAGTTAAAAACACATATATTAATGCAAAATATATTAATGCTTATAAAGATGATATAGATTTAATTAAATCAAAGGACTTATACTCTAAGCAACCATTAGAACAACTAACATTATATTCAAAATATTATTTATGGAATCACAAAATTAAATCTTTTAATGATGAATTCAAATACCTTAAAGACATTTCTAAAGAAGGATTAAAACAAATAGCTAATACTATTTTCCAGAAAAAAAATATAATAGTTTGTTATGATGGTGGTAAACAAATGAATAAATCTATAGAAGAATTAATAAATAACTTTTAGGAGAAAATAAAATTGATTTATTGTCTCCTTTTATAATGAAATCACATATTACATATCATCATGATTTCTAAGACTATTCTTACATTTTGCTTTATTACACTAATGAACTTTAGTGGAGAAGCTAATGGGTGTTGTTTTACTATGCCACCAAAAGTTGTTAAAGTTAGTAAATGGACATTTTCTATACCAAATGTAGAATCATCATCATATATTCATGAATCCAATCTATGTCCTAGTGGATATACACTTGAATCACAACACAGTCATATAGTAACAAGCATGAGTACTCCTAAAATAATTGATTTAAGCATTTATGGGTATAGTGTGTGTTGTGAAAAAAAAGTAACTCATATTAAACTAAATGAAAAAAATGAAACGTTATACTTTTAAGAAACTTTTTATGTGTACAATGTATCTTTCTTATATTCATATTCATTATTATTACAAATTTCTTTCAATTCATCTATAGAATCTAGTATATTATCTGTTTTTATATTTCCAAAAAAATATTGTTGCAACATAGCAGTAGTCAATTTCAATCCTTTAACTAATTTATAAAAATCTGCAAATTTCTTTTTTTGACTAGGAAGAAATTTTTCAAACATAGTTTTTATTTGTCCTTTTGTAGAATATTTAAATTCTATATCTAAATCAATTCTTCCAGGCCGTGTTAATGCCTTATCTAAAACCATTTTACAATTCGTAGTCATAAATATAATTTGATTGTCTACATGTGAAATACCATCTAGTGAATTCAACAAACCACTAAATGAAATGCCAGACTTATTTTCATCATTCTTCTTCCTTGCTTCAAACAAAACATCAATATCTTCAAGCACTAATAATGTATTTTCAGGTATTCTCCGTATAGCACGCATAAAATCTACATCATTCATATCACGTACAAAATGAAGTAATGCCACATCCATTTTTAGCTCAGATGCTAAACTAAAAATTAAGGAACTTTTTCCCGTACCTGGATGACCGTGAAACAGCATATTATATTTATAAGGAATTCCAAGATCATTGTACGTTTTTTTAGTTTCATCTGACATAAAATCCTTGATTTTATCGTATATTTTAGTTTCAGACCCCCCTAAATAAATAGTAGACAAGTCTCTATTAGGACGTTTTTCAATTGTTTCCCAATAATCATCCCATATATATATTGTTGTTTTATCCACTTCCTTATTTTTATCTAAAATAAATTTAATATAATAAGTAGAAGCATCATCAAAAAACTCATCCAATATATTTAATTTAGTTTTATCAATATACACATAATTTCTAACATGAATTTTAGTATCTTCATTTAATCCAAGAGGTCCACCTATGTTTTTTACTAAAATATAAATAGATGTATCTTTATACTTTAATGTGTGATATCCATCTCCTAATTTTTTAAACATTTTATTCTTTTTATCTTTCATCTTAAATTTACTACAATACAATATATTACCTTTTTGTTCATCTCGTAAATCTAAATTACTATCTAAATCCAAATGTTGAACTCCAAAATATTTAATACAATTTGATAAATGATCATTATCTTCTATTTCAATTTTTGTTAAAGCTGGATCATTTATAATATTCATTCTTACATATCTAAACCACAATCCTTTTAAATATGAATCAAAAAAACTTTAAAACTTCATTTGAAGTATCCAATGCACCTTCCATCCATGCTTGTCGTGAACTATATGAATCGCCACATATATACAAATTATTTTTAGTTGGCTTTAAAATTTTTTTCTTTAATTTATCACTATTTACACCGGGTTTCCAATAACAAGCACCATGATTCCAGTAATGGTTATATATATGTGTCGGGTCTTCTATTTTTAAACCTGGAAATATTAAATCCAATTGTCTCTTTAATTCTTTTTTTTGCATTGTGTTATTTTTATCATCATTATCAATTATCTTTTTCCATTTTTTAGAATAAGCACCATCAGTATATGATATCATAATCAATCCACTATTGTAATCAATAGGAATTATATATTGAATATTTTCATTTGTTACTATTTTAGGCATATCTTTAAACCAACACTTTTTATATACAGCATACATACGATATAATGGTTCACATTTTACACTATTAATTAATTCTGATAATCCTAATCTTTTTAAAGGTTTCATTTGCTTTAAATTTGATCCATCGCACGCTAATATTAAACTATTACACTTTTCAAGTTTATTTTTATCTTTTTCTTTAGTGAATTTACATTCAAATCCTCCATTATTTTCAGTAAAATCATCTAATTTATACCCCAATTTAATTTTACCTCCTTTTTTAATAAAATCCTTTTTCATCTCTTCTATTAAAACAGATAAACCACCATTTAAAATATAAAAAGTATGACTATCATTCAAGTCTTTTTCAATTAGTTTTAAAGCATCATATGAATTTAATACAGCTAATTCACTATAATAAGGATAACTATGTTTTAAAAATTCTGTTGTTTTAGAATCATATATTGTTTTACATAATTCTAATAATGTAGTATATTGTAGAACCTTTTTACTTATTTTTTTTGATTTTTTGTATAAATCACGCAATAAATCATCAATATTATCAAAATAATTAGAACTAATTGGTTTTGTAAAAATAGTAGCCCAACCTTTAGACAATTGAAACATATTTTCTTCTAACCCATACTTTTTTAATAAACATATAAGTTGTTTATGATTTTTATTAAATCTTGCAGCTCCACATTCATATTGTATTTTCTTTTTACCTATTTTATGGTTCATAGTATATATTCTTCCACCAATATAAGTTGATTTTTCATAAATAACAACATCCTCATATTTATCAAGCAATTTAATACCTGCATTCAATCCACTTATTCCACCACCTACAATTATAATCATTAATATAGATTAATATAATTTATTTATAATTATTCATAAATTGTTGGTAAATTGGGTGTAAAAGGTTTTATAATAGTTACGTTGTATTTTAATGGTTCATTGTATTTTTTGAATTTATTATATTTTTCTTTTTTATTAATTATATTATTTAAGTTAACATTATTGACATTTGGATTCACAAAAGAAAAATAATTACCCATTAATTATAGTTAATAATTTTTTTTTTATTAATAACCTAAAGAAATATATATAAATATATTTATATTATGTCTCTTATTGTATGTGAAAATGATTTAGAAAAGTTCGAATCTCTTATTACTAAAAACGAAGTTTGTCCTGATTTAATTGTATGCTATTTTACGGCTTCATGGTGTGGGCCATGCAAACAAATATCTCCAATTGTGAGTAATATAGCCGAAAATAATGAACATATAAGGGTAATAAAAATAGATGTAGATGAATGTGATGAAGTTTCGGAATTTTGTAAAATAGATTGTATGCCTACATTTAAATTTTATAAAAATAATTCGATTGAACCTGTACACAGTTTTTCTGGTGCTGATCAAAATGAATTAATTAATACTATTGAGTTATTATTAAAAACTCATAATCAGGATAATAAAGATCAATATGATACATTAAATAATGATATTGAACATTTTTAATAAATTATTTAAAAAAAATATAATAAATAATTAATATGGGCGAATTAATCGAAACTTTAAAATTAGAAATTGAATCTTTAAAAACAGAAAATAAAACTTTAATTGAAAAAAATAAAATCATTTATAACAGAACTAAAAATCTTAAAAGAAGTAATTTAAGATTAAGAAATTTATTAGAAAAAATAAGACAAAAAAATAGACTTAGCGAAATTAACAAACTTAACCAACTTAGCGACCTTAACGTACTTAGTGAACTTAGTGAACTGAACACTAATGATTGGGATATTATTTGCGAAAATGAAAAAGAATAAGTTACAACTTAGATGATATTAATTTACTTATATTATATGCTAAGAAAGACGCTATTCCACCATAAATAGATACTCCTCCACCTGAAATATACCATTTTTCTTTTGTATATTTAGATTTTACTACACCAAGTATAAATAAAGCTAATATTACTGAAATATAAGTATTAATATATTTAGTTTTATAATTTATTTTCATAGATATAAAATAAAATAATAATGGTATTGTACCAAAGCACACAAAAGATATAAACATTACAGCAGCATTTTTTTCGGGTATAACATTATCTTTAGATTTTGTATATTCTTGTTCAGCCTTTACACTAATAAATTCACCAGTTCCCATTGAAATCGCGTCTGATATCAAAACCGCTAATCCTAGAATAAAAATATATTTATAATTTAATTTACTACCTTCTATTCCTGATATTATATTAAACACCGTTATAATTCCATCAGTACCTCCCATCATAAGGGTTCTTAATAAAATATGTTTAATCATTATAAATATTAATTATTTAATTATTTTCTTAATTGATGTAAATGTTCTTAATGTTAAATAATAAAACCAAATATAGTTAAGTGTTATAAATGGTAAAACTAACAATATATAATGATAACAATCGCTATTATACATTAAGAATCCTAAATGTGTCATATTAATTATTCGGAATACTAGGAAAGTAATCCATAACAACTGTGTATGTAAATCAATATTAGTGAAATAATAATTATTTATAGCAAACCATCTTGTATTTAAAAAAATAGTACTACCTTCACTCATAATACCATATGCATAAAATACCGGATTTATATGAGATATAAAAGAACCTATAAGAAAGCATATATGATGAACCATCATTTCCTTAATATCTTTTGTATCTATTAATTGTTCTATATATAAATATATATCTGTAGTGATATACACTACATTATATTTCACAACTTCATTAAAGCTAGTGTATGATATTAAATTTGCTAAAAATAATATAGATCCAACAGTTGATATTAAAGCGTTTACTAAACTCGCAATTCTACATGTAAGTTCAATATCATAATATTTATTTAATCCAAAAACAATTAAATTATTAAAGATTATATATAGTATCATTAAATAATATTTTTAATATAACCTTTATGTTATTTAAGTATTAAAAATAAAAATAAAAATTAATTAAATAATTTAGTTCTATAAAATTAATTTCTTATAGTATAATATAAAATGGTAAAAAATGCAAGTGGTAAACAAGGATTAAGATCTTTCACAGTTGTTGATGCAGGAAAACATGGGGGATGTAAAACTAAATTTAAAGGTGGATTATACAAATCGCGTAATCCAGCCGCCGCAGCTAAAAAAGCGTTTAAAGAATTATGCAGAGTTAAACGGATTCGCGGTGTATGTACTTTAGTTATAACTATAAAAGAGACTACAAAGAATAGTAATAAAAAAGCATTTTCCTACAGACTTCATAGACATAAATTAAAAGTCCCAAAAGTCATTAAAATCGGTAACACCGAAGTTGTTTATGAATATGAATCATCAGCAAAATCTGTTGAAGTTCCTATAGCATGCCGAAAACCTGGACAAACAAGAGGACGTAAAATGAAACGAACCGCAAAAAGAAAATTATACAAACCAAATAATGTGAAAAAATTATTAAATAAATTATCTAAAAAACTCAAAAATAAATAATGTATATTTTTAATGAATACTCATTTTCTATTTTCCAATTTAATTGCTGGAGCAATTGTAATTTTAACATACCTCTATTATCTTCCCAAATTATCTTTAGATGACGCGTGGGGTAATATTAAAGGAACCGAAAGAAATTTAACAATAATATATATGATTATAGCGGCATTAGCTTTCTCCTATATATTATATCATTATACTGTTAATAAAATAGAAAAACCATTGCTTTTATATACAAGTTTAGTTATATTCTTTATAGGTTCCATTTTATGGGCGCCTATATTATATAACTATTTTTCAAATAAAACCGAAATTAATTTAATACTCATGTATTTAACATTATGTATTACAACAATAGGTACACTATTATTATTTATATATATATTTAAAACAAAAAAAAATTATGGGGTTAAAATAGCAATTACATTATTCTTATTTCACATACTATTTTTAGATAATTTGAATTATGCTATAAAATTTATTGTGTAAGATGTTGTGAAACATGCTTGTTAATTTCAACAAAAGTCATATTGTGTGCACTTTTAAGTGGAATTCCAAAAATTTTAGAAAGTTCTTTGTTTGGAAGGAATTTTCGTTTATCTTCTTGAATTTGTAAGTTCTTTTCTTTAATATATGTTGAAACACTCTTCATAACTTCAGCCTTAGTCAATTTAGTTCCTTTATCGACTGAAAGGAACTTTTCAAGATCTTTACTCAAATTCATCTTAACTTGAGGGCGTTTCTTTTTAATACGATTAGATTTATCACTTTGTCTAACCATCTTATGCAATCCCTTTAATTCATCTTGTAATCCACGAGTAGCCTTACTCATTTCTGTGAGTTGAGAAGAAAGAGACACAAAAGCAGTATCAATATTTTCAAGAAGCATCGTTTTATCAGTCATTTTATACCTAATCTTATAAGATAAACTTTAAGTAATTTAAATTAAAAAATTTATTTATTATTATCATTAATAATTATTTATACTAATGTTAATAAATCTCCAAAATTTTCATGAAGAAATTTAGAGAACCTACTTAATTTAGTATTATAATATATTAATACTTCTTTCATATATGGTTCTTGCGATTCAATAACTGATTCATTAAAATATGGTAATTTAACATCTATTTTAATATCATTTATTTCACAAAATTCTGTTACATGTACTGATTTTTGATAATCATTTAAAACACCGGGATTTAATTTTTCACTAGGTTCACTTGAAAAATTATGATTTATTCTTAAACTATCATTTTTTAAGTATAATCCACCATTAGGAATAATGCATGTATCTTGTAGTGAACCATCAGACCGTTTTACTAAATAAATTTTATTTTTTATATTAGTATAGTTAAATGATACTATTTTGTTTGTAATCATAAATTCTATATTAGTACATTGAAATAATAAATCATTTGATGAGTGATACATTACTACTCCGGCAGGAACATCATATTTATCTTGAATGCCATAGATATATTCCTCTTTAAAAGCTTCATCTCTATAATCATATAATATGTTGTCATACATATCTTTACCTATATAACGTGATGTAAATCCAACACATATTAATACTTCTTTTAGTTTATCAAGAACTGTTTCTCTACTGTTGAATATTATAATATCATTATCTCTATTCGCAATTACCTTACTTATATTTGATTCACCAACAATTACTTTATCGCCATTTTTCTCCAATTTAATTTGCCCTACTAAATTATCTGTGCTTACTATTAATGAAGAACTCATTTATATATTATAAATTAACACATGGTTTAAGTCAATTTTATTAATTTGTTTATAAAGATATAAAAAATATATAAAATTATATTAGATGAGTAATTTTAATACTACATTTAATATCAAAGATTACGTAGTTGATAGACGACGTATTGGTAAAGGTTCTTTTTCAACTATTTATAAATGTAGGGATAGTAAAACTGATAAAACATATGCATTAAAAGAAATTACTATTGATAAAAATAAAAATAAAGTTAGTATTAAAAGGGAATTTGAAATTATGCGCAAATTAAATCATGAAAATATAGTAAAAATTCATGATGTTATTATAGATACCCAACTCAATAACATATACTTTATTATGGACTATTATGAATATGGAGATTTATCTAATTTTTTAAAAAAACAACCCTTAAAAGAAAAATTTACACGAAAATACATGAAACAATTATCTAATGGTCTAAAATATTTACTAGATAACAATATACTTCATCGCGATTTGAAACCACAAAACATCTTATTATCCAAAAATTATGATGTAAAAATTACTGATTTTGGTTTCGCTACTTATTACACTAAAGATTCAATAATTAACACATTATGTGGTAGTCCTATGTATATGGCTCCAGAAATTATAACTAAAAATGGCTATGATTATAAGTCTGATTTGTGGTCGGTTGGAATTATATTATATGAGATGTTGCATGGCTATACACCCTTTAACGTTCAAAACTTTATAGAACTTATTAAGGAAATAAAGAAAAAGAATATATCTATAAAAGTTGATATATCTGAAGAATGCACTGATTTAATTTATAGTTTATGTAAAACAAATCCTAATGAACGGATTGGGTGGAATGATTTTTTTGCTCATAAATGGTTTGATAACGATGAAATTATACATGATGAAAATACACTTTTTAATGTTAGTTTTAATAATAGTTTACCTAATATTAATAAATATAATATAAATGAAAAACAATTTTGTTCTTTTAGACATAAAAGCATTACTGAAAAAGATCATAATTTAGAATTTAAATTTCTTGAAGACAGCTATGACTGTGAAGATAATGACGATAACTACTTAGAAGAAGATTCTAATAGTGATGATTATGTTTCCGCAGATGAAGATACTAAATTAATTGAATCATCTAATGTAGACACCGTTGCAGATAAATATGCTAATTTAGAAAATGAACTATCATTTGTTGAAGTTGTTAAACCAATAGATATTCCAACAAAAAATAATGAATTTATTTTTATAAATCCTCAAGACATGAATACTATCAGTTTACCAAATAGAAAAAAAACAATAACAGATAGCTTTAGAGAATACTTATATTCTTCTATGAAAATCCTTAAATATTCTTATGATTACATGAGCAATAATTCTATTTAGTATATGCTATTATTTAATGAACCTAAACTGGCGGTTTGAGCCCCCAGAAATTATCTGGCATCTTTGGTGGTTTTATATTAAATACTGGATAGGCACTATCCCTTAAGATTTGTTCTTGTGTTCTAACACTAGGTATATTTTCATTACTGTAAAATAATGGATTATTTCTGTGATTTTTAGATGGTGGTGCTGGATATGTTAATGTTCTATAAGGTAATCCTTCGCCAAGTTTAATGACTTGGACATTTGATTTTATATTTGGGTCGCAAATCTTAATGTATACTTGTGGTGGAACATAGACACTTCCTAATCCAACATAATAACTGTTTGGATAAAATAATTTAAATTCAAAGGAACTACCTGATGTTATAACTGAACCAGCATTAATCATGTTAGAAAATGCTTGGTCTGGCGAGTACCATGGTAATCCTGAACCACTAAAGGAATATCCAAAATCTGGTGGATTCGCCGCCCAATACACAATTTTAACGTTTGATTGTGGTATTTTTAAATTTCCTTTTACTACTATATTTCCTTTCTGTTGTGATTCGACAACGCCGTTGCAAAAATCATCATCAAAATGTAATTTTCTCCAATCGTAATTCATATATTATAATAATATAAAAAAACTTTTATAAAAAGAGTTTATTAAAAAAAAAATATTAACTTATATTAATGAAATCCAAAAAATATAGACGATTAAAAAAATCTAATTACAAAATTCGAAAAAGAATGAGAAAAAGTATGAGTAAAAGAATGTTTAGAGGTGGCAAAAGAATGAGTAAAAGAATGAGTAAAAGTAAAAGAAATATTAGGGGTGGTAAAAGAATGAGTAAAAGAATGAGTAAAAGAAGAAATAAAAAAAGTGCGTTAAAAGGAGGTATGTTTAGGCGTTTTTCACGAAAATCGGGTCCGGTTCCGGTTATAACACCTCCAAAAAAAGCTATTTCTTTAAAAGATTTCTGTTTAACAGATTTAGGTCCTGATAAAAACAAAATATTTAGAAATAAAAGTTCATGTGAAAAAGATAAAGATGAAGCATGGCCTTGTAAATGGGATAAAGATAAATGTGTGCCAAAAGATATATGTGGGTTGAGAACTGTTCCAAAAGAGAAGTGTAATTTAGATCAGTATTGTGTATGGGATACATCCAAAGGATGTATTACTGATGAAAATAATGTCAAAGATTTTAATCAAGTAAATATATTATCTAATGAATGTGGTGGAATAAATGAAAAAGAAAAAGAAACGTGTGAACAAAAAGAAAAGTGTGAATGGATAGATAACACAGGATGTTTTAATAAACAACTTACAGAGGAAAGAGATAATCCTAATACAGATTTAAAAAAACCCACATTATTAAAACCAACATTTCATTTAAACACAGAAAGAACAGAAAGAAAAGCAGAAATTGACGGCCGACAGGTAATACCTAAAGTTTATGTAATTTTTCTTATGGGTCCAAGTTCAAGTGGAAAAACATATGGATTTGAAAGTACATTTTTACACCAATTAAGAGAGGATTATCCTGATTTAGGAACTGTATATAAAATTGATGGTGGTATTATGAGAGATGTAAGTTGTTTTATAAAATCTAAACTTAAAACCATTGATATAGATGCTTCAGAAAGATTAAAAATATACGAAAACTATTTTAAACCATATAAAGTTAAACAAAATATGAGTGAAAAATTAGTACAATATATTTTAGATCATCATTACAAAGATACGATATCAAGTGCTGACAAAAATTCGTGTCCTAAATTTGATACTAAAAAATGTAAAAGTGATGGTAACGATGATCTGAAAATAATTATTGATGATGAATATAGAAACAAAATATTAGAAAAAAGCTGTATAGAAAAAGTTACTTCAGTTAATTCTGTAGAATCGCGTCCAAATAATATAGGTATAGTTTATGTTGAAACTTTTAGCGATATCACCAAGGCGGGGGCGATGGAAGTAATAAAGACGGCGGCTGGTGCTTTAATAAAAAAAAATCAAACTAGTTATATTGATATGTTTATAAAAGAAAAAATAAAATTTATAGAAGATACGATTAAAACACTAAAAGGTATAAAAGATACAGAAATATCTTTCATTGCCACACATGATGTAATAACAGTTCCTATATATTGTTATAATGTAGCACCAAAATTATATTGTGAAATATCAGGACATTCACGTGGTATTATAGATGGTAAAGAATATAAAAAAGAAAAAAAAATTGCAAAAATGGTCGAAACGAACGTATATAATTTTACCATAGATAGCACACATTCATTTTTAATACAACAAATAAAGATAGAGAGTGCGAGAGAGGAAGAGAAAAAAAAAGAGAGAAAGAGAGAGAGAGTGGGACAAAATGAATCAGAAAACACAAAAAAACCAACAATTTATATGAATTATAATGAATTTCCTGAAAATTCAATTATAAATTATGATTGGTTTAATAAACTTGTCGGTGATGCTATAAGTGCGCGTCTAACAAAATTACATAATAAAATTAAAGATCAGATTAAACAAATTACTCATATAGCGCCAAAACAGTCGCAAACTGCCATTAAAAAAGGAAAGTCACCTTTACCACCTAAAATACCAAAACGATCATGGAATACAACCATAGACAGACAGAGATCTATTACTACACAAATATTACAAAATAAAGCCTTGCTGCGGGGTTTGCCAGTATTTAGTGTGAACCAAATTCCAATCTACGATCTGTGGCACCAAGAATTTGATGAAATAAAGAACATAAATAAGAATATAAAAAATTATTTACGATTATTAGCAGAAGTAACAAACATTGATTATGAGGAATTATTAGATATTATTAAAGACTACCATTTACAAAAAGAATTACAAAAAATTATAGATAAAGATACAAAATCTGACGAATATGAACCAAAATTTAAGCCATATCAAAAATTTATTGAATTTCTAAAAAAAAATGGATACAACGCTAATGAAACAAATGGCAAATATCAATATACAAGTAAAATATTTACAAAAGATATAAAAGTAACATTTGATATAGATTCAAAGTGGAAAAGGGTCCAGCGCATAAATTCTAACGAAACATGGAGTGATGATAATATAGTTATAGTGGGAAAGGCCCCTCCAGAACAAGAATCATCATTTTATCAGTCATGCGGAGATATACACGCCAATCTTAAGCAATTTCTTATAAATAATGAATTTCAATCTGACGACCCAGATACAATAGAATTTACAAAAAACATAACAGTTGATCTCTCGGATATTGGATGGAGATTCTTTGAAACATATGGCACGAAATATCGAAGGAATGTATGGATAAATAAATTATTAAATATAACTTTAGTTGATGAAAAACTTGTCACACAGAGCTTGGAAGACAGACAAGCAGAAAAAAAAGATACGGAAAATTTTGAAGCATGGCTTGATGATGAAGCTCCACTAACATTTGTTACAAATAGTCAAGCATCTACCCAAATTAACCAAAGCATCGCTTAATATTAAAAAATATGTTTTCATTTTTGTCTAAACTTTTGAAAAAGTTTTTTATATTTATATTTTATATGGTACCTAAAACTTATGTTCCAAATTCATTATCTAAAAATAATATAGTTAAACAGAAACAATATTTAAAAAAGTCTCAAAAATTAGCAAAAAAGGGTATATATTTTAAAAGACCTAAAATTAAATCGTTTGTATCAAAAGTTTCACATCATATTATTAAGGCAAAAAAAATGTATAATATAGATTCATTAGTGCCATCAAAAAAACTTGAAAAAAAAACAAAATGCTCTTTAAAAGGTCTTAAAGCTATAGTTAAAAAGGGCGAAGGTGCATATTATTCATCTGGGTCACGACCTAGTCAAACCAGTCAATCATGGGCATATGCGCGTTTAGCAAGTGCATTAACAGGTGGTAAATCATCAAAAGTAGATTATCATATTTTAAAAGAATATTGTAAACCTAATTCTAAAGCATTAAAATTAGCCATACATAGCCAACCTGTGGTAAAAGATAAAGTTTCTTTAGAAGGTGGTAGAATCTCTAAAAACAAATTATTGCATAAAAAACAATCTAAAAAAAAGACAAAAAAAACATATATGGAACATTCAGAAAACTCTAGTGTAGAACCATCAAGAAATAATAAAAATGAATTGGTGTTTAAAGATTGGCCTGAATTTAAACCTAATTTATCACCACAACAAATATTTCAAATGGGAAGCTTTGGAGGCACATATTTTAGAACTATAAATTCTAAAGTAGTTAATAAAAAACTAACAAATCAACATAAGGAATTCGTTAAACAAGGTTGGTTTAAAGATTTGGATATCTCTAAATATGTTACTAGTAGTACATGCAATCCATCAATTAATAAATATAAAGTAAGAAGTGGATTAAGCCTAGAAGAATGGGAACGTAGTGGTTGGATAAAACCAGTTGATCCTTTTGGATGGTTTCAATGGTATTGTAGATTTTATTGTGGACGAAGATGTGAAGATGATAAACGCCAAGTAGACCGATGGGTAAAATATACAGGAGAAAAATCTGGTAGATGGCGGATTCGCTTAATTAATATGTGTAAGAAAAAAGGCAAAAAATATGATGATTATAGTGTTAGTCCAGTTATAAGACAAGGGCTTCAGCATTGGGGCTACCAAATAACAGCTGCTGATGTTAGTAAATAAGTTGTTTTACTTTTATTTTTGTTTTATTTTTGTTCAAACTTTTTTTAAAAGTTTTTTTTTGTTCAAACTTTTTTCTAAAAAGTTTTTTTTTTTGAAAACTTTTTTCGGCAGCCTCCCCCCCCCCTCTTTTGGGGTATACACAAACATATTTCTCTTATAATTTCTATATTTTAATATTATTTTTAAGACCTTAATTTCTTATAAAAAAACATAGAAAATACAAAAAGTATAAAAAAGTATAAAAAAGTATAAAAAAAGTATAAATAAAGTATAAAATATATTAAAGAAAAATAAAAATATATTATATTATATTATAATAATGGTATTATACGAATGTAAACTATGTGATTTTTCTTCAAATATTAAATCTCATTATAAAAGACACCTTAAAACCAATAAACATATATGTAATATAGAACAAATAACACCTAAAATAAATAATGATAAAATAGTATACACAAAGTATACACAAAGTATACACAAAGTATACACAAATGATAAAAAAGCATGCATAAATTGCGACTATTGTGATAAAGTTTTCACATCCAAGCAAAGTATGTATAGACATAAAAGACTATATTGTAAAGTTAAAAAGGAAAAAGATAACAATATTAAAGAATTACACACTATGATTAATAAACAAAGTAGCCATATAAACAAATTAATTGATAAAGTTGGAACAACTAATATAACGAATAATACTAATACTAATAATATTATTCAATTAAATAACTATGGAAAAGAAGATTTGAGCCACATAACAGATAACATGAAAACTGATTTATTAAAAGGTCCATATAATATGATACCTAAACTTATTGAGCAAGTACATTTTAATAATGACAAACCTGAGAATCAAAATATAATTTTGCCGAATAAAAAAGAAAATAAGCTTAAAATATTTAGTGATAATAAATGGATTTATAAAAATAAAGATGAAGTGTTAGAAGACCTTGTAGATGGCAAATATTTTATACTGGATACTTATTATGAAAATATGAATAAAGATGAATTATCCAAATTTAATAAAACTATTTATGAAAAATTCAGAAATGTGTACGATGAAAAAGATATAAAACTGCAAGGTCAGCTTAAAAAAGAATGCGAATTAACAATACTAAATAACAGATAAATCTATTTTTTGGAACTATAAATCATTCCTAAACGAGCATGTTTTCGTCCCATGTAAGTTTTGTTTTTGTAGGAGAATGAACTTAACCCTTGTTTTTTAGCACTTAACATTGCTTTAAAATAGGCGTTTAACTTACGTTTTGTACCACCACGTTTAGAAGATCTTCGTTTGCTTCTGCTAGCACCACGCTGTTTAACTCTACTCTTAACCATTTTATAATATAGCCAAACATTTTAATTCTGTATTCACAAGAAATAAATATCACTATTTATTTTGAATTATTTTGAATTATTTTAAATTTTTTCTATTCTTATAGTATAAAAATGGTTAGAAGAGTGAGTCGCAGAAATTATCGTTCAAAACGAAGAATTTTTAGGTCAAAACAGCGAAAAGGTATGTCAAAACGGCGAAATGTTCGGTCAAGAATAAAACGTAAAGCTTTAAGAAAACGTAAAACTATTAAGCTTAAGGGGGGGATGAACTCAGATCGAGCTTTACAACCTGCACGGATAGTATACGGAGTAGATAACACATATTATGGAGAATGTGTAAAAGAAAATGAAATTAAAACAGATTGGCCTCAAAATTTTAAAAAATATGTTCTGTACACTAGTGAAAATATACAACCCTCATCTAATTCAACAAACACACTTAAAAGTACTGTTCACGGCGACCCAAACGGAGGAAAAATGTACAATATAATTAAAAATTGGAGTATGGGTGGAATATTTAATCCCACAGAACATGGAGAGTGGGTACCATTAGATAATATAGTTTCTTTTGGGTCATTAAATAGTGATAGTGATCAAATAAGTAAAATGAAAAGAATTATAAACAATCAACATTACGAAAAATGGGGTTCAGAAACGAGCAAGTGGTTATTTTGTGCATTAAAACAGACACAGTCTGAATCCCCAACAGACTATTATGACATTTTTTTTAAAAAAAATGGAGAAACTGGAGGGGGGATGATGGGTCCTGATAGTAAAGACGGATGGTTTACTATAGACAAGATTATAGAAGGTAGAGTTGTAAAGAGAACTATTGGGACAAAAAAAAAGGGTGGAAGTCAATGGGTAGACGAATTTGTACATGAAATATGTGTTGCTACTGTAACAAGAGTAAAGCAAGGGAAAACACCGCCACCTCAACCACCTCAACCACTTCAACCACCTCCACCACCACCAAGAAGGTTACCTGAAGGTGTTTTTGAATATGACAGAACAACAGTAATAAATATATTAACAGCACAAGAACCCGGAACATTTATTATACGACTCCCTTCCACTGAAAACAGCAAAAAGGCACATAGTGTTAATCAGAAATATACATTAAGTATAAATGTTAATGGGGATATTAAACACGCACCTATATACTTTTATGAAGACATGTATAGACTTGTTGAAAATCCATCAAGCGTTGGTTTTAAAAACTTGGATGATCTTGTAGCTCATTTCAGGAATAATAGTATAAGTGATTATAGCAAAGCTGGGGTAGTAACAGATTTAAAACTTAAAAACTCGGTTGATGGTGCATTTAAACAAGAATCCACCTACGATTCCCCCTTGGGGGTTCAATCAGAAGGCATCTAAGTTCCCCTCGCGGCGAATCCAGAGACCGGTGGACAACCACAACAAGAATCTCTCTACGATGTCACCTTCCCTGGACAAGGGAAGGTACCTGCCCGGGAAGGTGATAGTCACACAGTCGTTAGTGCTAGACATCTTAAGATGCATCTCTAGCAAGAATTTTACAGATGTAAATGCATAAAATGTATAACCGTATTAACCCTTACCACAAACTTAATTTATTTAATAATCCTGTATTGGCATTAGCATTAGCATTGGTATTGACATTATAACTTCTACTTTGAAATCGGCTTAAATTGGAAGGATGATAAGTTTTAATGTAGTCTTCCATATGAGTATCACTCATTGACCTATTACATTCACCACATATTGGTAGCAGATTATCTACTGTATTTGAACCTCCTTTAGATTTAGGTTGAATGTGACCAGCTTCAAATTTTAATTGACTAATATCATTAATATTGCAGCAAATACATTTTGCTAAACCAACAGATTCGCCTATATTTTGATGCCATGATTGCTTTCTAATGCTTTGAGGAACTTTAGCGTTAGCTTTACTTGTAGATTTAGAAGGAGTAATGTCTTCTCCTGTTTCATCTTTAATTATATTTTTGACCCAATCATAGCCGTAATCATTTGATTTATGTGTAAATAAACCTAAATACATTTTTGTTTTTTGACATTTTTGCTGTATTTTTAATGGATCTTTAAAGGATTTATAATTTGGATAATGTGTCACATCCCATTGTGATAACTTAGTATTGTAATCTTCTAACAAAGTCTGTAGTTTAATACTACTTTCAATCTTTAATTTCTCGGTAAGAATGCCTAATGCTTCTTGAAAATCATTTTTATTTAAATGTGGCCTTCTAACGCGTTTAGTATTGGATTGCGACCAAATATCAGTGAATTTGTCAAAGAAGTTGCGAGCTACCGTTTCAGGAATATTTTTATCAATCGATTCCGGAAATTCTGGCAATGGGGTATTCTTATTAATAAGAGTGTAGTTTCTTTTTAGCTCATCAATAGAATTTACTTTAACCAATTCAATACACACATCAATTAATTCATATCCCATAAATGTAAGCTTTTTTAGTGCATTATATCTGTGCTGACCATCAACTAAATAATAGATGTTATTACATAGATGAATATTAATAACACCCATGAAATTAAAAGAATTGTATTTTTTATTATATAATTGCTGGTATTCAATAATTTCATCTACTTTTGAAACATCCATAATGCGTTGTTCATTGGGAATAATTATATCAAAATTCATCAAATCTTTATTATTTATGTTACCGATGATTCTGTTACTGACCTGGAAATTTGGACGGAGTTTTTGCTCCATATTCTTATACTTAAAACCTAATTTGTGTTTAAATAGTTTTATTATGATGAAACTAAATAAAAAATATAGTTAAATATTATAATGAGTAGTGAATTTAGTCATTTAAGTTTGGATGAACTTAAACGTGAATTATCTATTTTAAAAAAAAAATTAATTATGTATGAAGCCGGTATACGACACTCAGTCAACCAAGTTGGACAGGAAAAATTAATGATTAAACTAAGAAACAATAAATCTGTTAAACAAAAAATAGAAGCAGAAATTTTAAAAAAAGAAATTAAAATGAAAAAAGACACAGTTAACACAAAATCAGTTAAATTAAAGAAAATAAAAGTAAGTTTAACATCACCAAAATCTAAAAAAGCATTATCACTTGATGATAAATTTATAAGTTTAGGTAAAGGTGAATGTATTTTTCCTTTTAATTATAAAGATAAAAAATATAATAAATGTTATCCTGGAAAGAAAGGGGATTGGTGTGCAACCGAAGTTCATCCATCTGGAAACATGAAAAAATATGCGTATTGTGTATCACCCAGTAAAGGTAAAAAAAATAATGGCGCTGCAGCTAATGTTAATGCAGCTACAGTTAATGCTGCTAATGCTTCTAATACTAGTGATGCTGCTAAAGCTAAAGGTAAAAGTAAAAAATTAAATGATTTTAATAACGAAACAAGAAGATTTGAGGAAAAAATGCCTCTTAAATCTAAAGTTATAAATACATCTAAATTAAGTAAACCACATTTTATGGATCATGAATTATATAAAAAAATAGATTTACGTCCCAATTTTTTTGATTTTGTTATAGGAAACGTTCAAAGTGGAAAAACAAATGTAATCTTATCTCATTGTCATAAAATAATATCGTCGGGTCCTAATATGGTTTCAATAATAATTACACGTAATTCAATTGCAGATTCAAAACAAATATACAGTAGAATAGACAATTTTAATAAAGAAGTTCCTGATAAAGTTCATATATTAAAACCACAAATTATCAATTCAAAAATAGAAATTTCATTTGAAACCTGTAATACAGTTATTGCTTTAGGTAATAAGTCGCAAATACAAAATTGTATTAAACTTATAAAAAAAAATCCACTTCTTAAATTTTGTATTTGTATTGATGAAATAGATTTATTTACTGGAGAAGGGGGTACTATAGTAGACAGTATTAATAAATTACTGAATCCAAAAAATAAAGAAGAAAAACCATATCACGTGTTAGGAGTTACAGCTACACCACTTGCTATTATTATGGATATTAAAAAGTGGAAAATATTTCCAAATAGATTATTTAAACTTGAAACAACACCTGATTATTTAGGCATAAATAGTTCCAGATTAATTAAAGCACCGGTTGATTCATCTGCAAGAATGAAAAGCAAATCACCACCATTAGAAAATGAACTAAAAATAATAGATAAAATGCTTGATAATTGCGATATAACAAAAAGACGTTTTTGTGTAGCATTAATTTTATCTACTATACAAAATGATAATCAAACAACACTTTTAGAAAATATAATGAAACATAATGAACGTAAAGGGTGGATTGGATTAGTGTATAATCAGAACAGTGTTTCATTAAATCCTACCATATTAATGACTGATCAAATACATGAAATACATGAAATAACGGATACTAAATTAAAATGTAGGAATATTAAAACCGGTGTTGCTATAGAAAAAAGAATTGATAATCCTGGAAGTGCTATACAAAATGCATTAAAATTATTAAAAGATATAGGTAAAAAAAAAATAGTAATTGTATCTGGTAAAAAGGCCGATAGAGGAATAAGTTTTGTAGATGGAGATTATGATAACGATTTACAATATCATTTGACAGATTTATACATACGTAGTGAAATAAAAACATCCAAAAGAACAATGCAATCCAAACTTGATAAAAGTTTACACTGTGAAAGTTTAATTCAAAAATTGCGTATATTAGGTGTTTACAATGATGTTGATATTAATGGCAAGCCATGTTTTTTATATGAAGAGCATGGTGAAATTCCCAATGAATGTAAATTACATTTATGGGCTACCAAAGAGTTGCACGCAGAATTAGAAAAATGTTATAAGCAAATACAATTATTTCAGGAAAAATTAATTGATATAACTGCAGATGGTACAATAATTGACACGTTTGAAAAATGGCAATCTATATTAGAAGATATAAAACAAAATGTAGGTGATGCACCTAAAATATCATCCGTTAGACCTAAAATAGAAAAAGGACGTTGGTTTAAAGAATCTGATACTGAATTTGATGAAATCGAATTTAAAAATGAACGTTTAAATAGAGTGCATGGTTGGAGCCTTAAAAGATCTTCTTTAAGAGAAGCCGATAAAAATTGTAATTTTACATCTAATTGTGATAGTGTTAAAGCAGAAGTTAACGAAATAATAAAAATATTACATAAAAAATTACCTGAAAGATATTCATTAGATAAACCTATCCACCAATTAACATTTTATCATGATCATTTAACAGATGATTATAAAGATACAGCTAAACGAAAAAAAGCTATAAGAACTATAATAACTAATCCTGAGTTTAAAAAATCAAAAGAATCATATATATTTAGTCAATTAACTAATGAAGAAATGATACACATGTATAAGCCCACAGGACAAAGTTTTATTAAAGAACATAAACCAGGATCTCATGATATAAAAAATAGATATGAACAATTAACTATTGGTGGTGAAAAACAATTTGTGTTAGAACGTGATGGTAATAAAATTTATTCAAATGAACAAAAAAAATCACCACTACAATTTAGATATGGTACATATAAAACTGAATCTTCTAGTCACTGTCCTGCATTAATTGATATTAATTTTTTATTTGATTTTGAAGTTAATATTGGTGCTGAAACTAAATTAATAAAATCAAATATTAAGTACGGAGATATATTTTGGTGGCAAAATTTATTTGGTGATGTATTTGTATCAACTAAATCAAATGACTATTTATCAGAATCTAGAGCAGTATCAAATTCCCAAACACAATCTATAAAACTTTCTAAAAAAGAAAGAACACTTTCAGTTAATAGTAATCAAAATGCTAATCAACGTAATACATTACCCCATGTTAAAAGTGGTGCTAGAGGTAGTCGTGTTAAAAGTAAAACTTTAACACTAGGTAAAAGTGGTGCTAGTGGTAATAATGGTAAAAGTGGTAATAGTGGTGCTAGTGGTAATAATGGTAAAAGTGGTAAAAGTAAAACTTTAAAATCAAGTAATAATGGTGCTAATGTTAGTCGTGTTAAAAGTAAAACTTTAAAACCTAGTAATAATGGTGCTAGTGGTGCTAGTGGTAATAATGGTGCTAGTGGTAATAGTGGTAATAGTGGTAATAGTGGTAATAGTGGTAATAGTGGTAATAGTGGTAATAGTGGTGCTAGTGGTAATAGTAAAACTTTAAAATCTACAAATATATTAAATTCAGTTACGCCAAAAGTAAAGGAACAAATAGACGCTGTTAAAAAGGAGATACCAAAGTTAGGGAAACAAATATATGATTTGCAAATAAAACAGTCGAATTTAATTGATTCGGTTAATCCATTTACAAATCCTAATCCAGAAGTTAAAGATTTATTTAATTATAAAATACTACCAAAAATTATAAAATTATTACTTAAGTATACTAAGAAGCCATTAGATATGATATTATGTGATAATAGAGTCAATACTGTATCATGTCTAATTGAAAATAAACATAATATACTAACAGAAGACGAATTATCAAACATTAAATTTTATATTATCGAAAATCATAAAGAAACATACGAAGTACAAACTAAAATAAAAGAAGAAAAAACTAAATTAAATAGTTTATTTGATAATGTAACTATATTTTTTGGAGATTATAAAAAAATTCTGACTGAAAAAACAGAAGAAGGAGTATTTAAAAATAAATTTGTATATCCGGATACAAGTGGTAACGATAGTAGTGTCGGTGGATGGCCTAAATATCATAATGATTTAATTAGAAGTAATTTAGATACACTAATAATAGTAGGAACATTTCCAGTACATCAAAAATATCCATGTTCAAATCTAGGAAAACATATTAAAGAAAATAAAACAATAATGTATGAATATGGTATTCATACTATAATGAAAACTTATATATCAATAAATAAAAAACTATTTAGTGAATGGATAACTAAATTTTGGGACAGTAATCATAATTTAGTTGATTTAGAAAAAGAAGATATTTTAGAATCAGTTATACCAGACTATGCTAATATTTTTCCTTAATATTTTTGTTTATTGAAAGTTTATTTAATATTTAACTTTCTATTAAATCCAACGCTTGTTTAATAGTTAATCGTTTAAAAACATCGTCTTCCATTAATGAATCAATTAACTTATTAATTTTATTAATTTTATTATTGGTTTGCGTCTCATAATTATAACAACATATAGTTACATTATCAGTGTAAATATAATTTAATAAATACAATATTCTTCCAAAACAATAGCTGTCAACTTTATACACCAACTTCCTATTTTTAACCATTGGTATTTGATTATCAATTAAAATCATATCGTTTGCCTCTATTTTCGGGAACCAAGGATGAATTTTCACATTTTTAAAATATTGTGGAAAATATCCAGGGGTGCCTCGTATATTATGGAGATAATCATCAAAGGGTTCTATAGAACAAAAACCAAAATCTATTATTTTAAAGGTTTTATTTGCTGTATTAACCATAATATTTTCAGGTTTAATATCTAAATGACATAGTTGTTTTTCATGTAGAAAGTTCAATCCATGCATAATTTTAACTGCGAATTTAAGTATTTGTGAATAAGATTTCCAGAATGTAAAATCATTATTATCATACATTCTATTAATTGTTTCAAGTAATTCTTTATCACCTGCATTATCTATGTAGAAATATGTAAGAGGACCATTAAAAATAGTCATTTGTTCAAGTTTTACAAGGTATTCAATATAAGTATAAAATTTATGCGATGGTTTTAATACAAATAAAATATCATCAGGTATAGAATAATAATCATTATAATTTTCAATACTTCTAATAATACTTAAATGAGTAAATTCATTATGTTTATCTGTTACTTTGGTAATCTTTAACAATTTTTCTTTTGTATCTTCAGTTATATTAATAAATTTTCCATAGTGTCCTGGTCCAAGAACAACGGAGCATACACCCGTTTTTAATAAGTGAGCATTCATTTTTTAATTGATAAATAAATATATATTATCAATTTTTAAGTAAATCATTTTATGGTATAATATTATGGACTATAATACACAATTATTAATTGGAAAAATAGACTGTACTAACATTTCAAAAAAAACAAATATTATAATTGAAAACCTAAATTTACTAGATAATAATATAAGTAAAATAAAAAAAAAAATCGCTTCTATAAGTAAAATTTATATGTCATTTGAATCAAATAAAATATTAACTATAGATCAAAATGATTTTTTATTATTCCAAACTCAAATATTAAAAAATGAATATATTTACTACAATAATTTATACAAATTAATATTAGATAAATATGCGGTTGAAATATCTGAATTATCTGAATATGTGCTTATAATACTAATTTCATTAAATAAGTTAGAACTAAAAAATAAAGCTGCTAAAAAACATATTTTTAATAAAATTATTCGCATAAAAAAAACATCGGGAATCAATTATGGAAAATTAAATGAAATAATAAACAGTATTATAAATAATCTAAAATTAGTAGATGAATTTATCAAATTATTTGATAAATATATAACAACTATAAATTCTACAAATAAAAATAATAATCTTCACAACGGAAATTACGAACTTGCTATATTAAGTAAAAAACATACAATTTTATTAGAATATAATAAATATTATGAAAGATTTACAAAAACGATAACATATTTTAAAAAATGTTCCGAATCGGTGATACAACAAATAGATTCATCAAATTTACTTAAATTTTTTTTAAAGGATAAATCTATTTAAAGAATATTTTAAAGATAATAGTATATTTAAAGATATGGATAAAAAAAAAAATAAAAAAAAATATAAGAGAGAATACTGGAAAGCAGAAGAAGAGGTAATTATACAGCAATGGGCAGATAAAGCTCAATGTTATCAATGGATGCACGCGCGATGTAGAGAAATATATCAAACTAAGAATGCTTGGTATACTATACCAGTTATTATAATTTCAACTATTACTGGAACTGCAAATTTTGCACAAGATAGATTTAATGATAAAGTAAAAGATTATGTTGTTATGGGAATTGGTTCTATGTCTATTATAGCAGGTATTATTACTACTATTTATCAATTTCTTAAAATATCTGAAATGAATGAGGGTCATCGTGCGGCTTCTATATCATGGGGTAAATTTTATAATAATCTAAAAACTATTGGACTTAGACATCCATTAGATAGACTTTCTCCGAATGAAACTATTAAAATATATCAAGATGAATATGATAGATTATTAGAAATATCACCATCTATATTACCAAAAGTTCTAAAAAAGTTTAATAACCAATTTAAAAAAAATAAAGAGTTAATTAAACCTTCGATTGGTAATACATTAGATGCAACGCCAGTATTTAAAATGAGCGATGATGAACGAAACAAAATGATTGATAGTATAAACAATATTTCCAATAACAAAAAATTAGTAAACACATTTTTTAGTTTAAATGGGCGTGCACCAAGTGAAAGTGAATTAGATTCAATCGCAGAATCAACTAATATAAATATGGAAATTGATAGTGAAAATAATAGTGCTGGGTCAAATCAATCATTAAGTGGTAGTGAAGTTAGTGAAAATGATAGTGTAAATGATAGTGTAAATGATAGTGAAAATAATAGTATTAATAGTGCTGGGACAAATCAATCCGTTAGTGGCAGTGAAGGTAGTGAAGTTAGTGAAGGTAGTGAAGTTAGTGAAAATGTAACAAATAATATAGATGTATAATTTTATTTAATATGTAATTCATATAAATTATAGTAATTCCCTATTTTATCAACGCAATATGCTGATAACCAACCTACTAAAGTCCCAATTGTATCTCCTACACTATTAATTAATGAATCGGGATGTGGTTTTCCACCAGGCCAAAATTTTAAATAGTTATTAATTATGTGTATACCAATTTTCATGTTTTCTGTTATTTCAAAAACAGTATGTGCAATAAACCACCATAACATAGGTAATCCCAGATAATAAGCTATAATACCCGATGCAAAATGTAAATATGTGTATTGATCAAATAATTTGATTCCCATTGATATAATAAAATATTATTATTAGTCTATTATTTTTGTTTATAATGTGCTGAACCTAAAAATGAAAGTAAATAAAATAATGGTAATGATTTTAATAATGTCTTAATATTATTTTCATCTTGTGTTTTATTATCAGTTTTTGGTATTTGAGAATAAATATATTTCCAAATGCCCATTCCTTCTGTATCATTATTATTTTGTAAATCTATATAATAACCAATAAATAACATAATATCATTATCTATATAGTCTAAATAATCATCCTTGAACATATCATTGTATACTTGAAATATTTGATTAATTATTTCATCTCTATTATAATCTTCTTCACAACAAATATCTCCTTTCTTTAAAATATAATTACTAACAAGTGTTTTAATATTAATTGATTGATTTACTTCATTTGATCCAAGAGCCATTATAAATTAAAAATGTTATTAAAACTATAAGTAAAAATATAAGTTATATTAGTTTAATTATATTTTTACTTAGAATGGAAAATATAAATTTAAAAATATGTGTTTATATTATAAAATGAATGTGGTATTGATTAGTTCAATAATTTTGTTAATAATAATACTTATTCTTATTATTATTTTAATAACACAAACAAATAAACCATTACCACGCCAAATAGTATTAGGTGGTTGTTCTGGAACAAGATGGGGATGTTGTCCGGATGAAGTTACACCAAAATATGATCAACAAGGAACAAATTGTAGACGGCCACATCCAAGACCAAGGCCAAGTCCACATCCAAGACCACATCAAAGACCAAGGCCACATCCAAGGCCACATCCTAATTCACAGCCGACAAAACATCATATGATAGGTGGTTGTGAAAGTACAAGATATGGCTGTTGTCCTGGAAGTAGTATTGCATCTAATAAAAATGGTTCAAATTGTTAAATTTTTTTAAATTCTAAAAATAAGTTATAGCTATCATTCTCTTTATAATCTTGTGGTGTAGAGCATCTTAAACTTAATATTGTCAAAAAGTAAAACTTCGTGAATTAACTGACTATTTTATAGAAAAAACATAAAATTCTCAGTGTATCTCTTATTAGAAACATCGGTCACCCCCTAATTTATATACAATAATAACCGAATAAAATAAATATTAATGCCAGAAGTAATAAATATAGATATTTGTAAAACATAGGATGAATTGGCTCTGCATTAAAACTATTAAAAGATGGGTACTCTTTTGTTGGGGTAATCCATTTAAACGTATTAGTCATTTTCTTATTAAATTTAATAGGAATTCATATAAATCAATTTTAAGACATCTTAAGGATTCTTATAGGCTTAAACTTATTTTCTTTAGTTGCTATACCATTATTTAAGATTTCAAGAATTTCCATATTTGATGTTCCAAATGCATCAGATATTCCTACATCTACTCTCCACAATTTATCATCACACTTACTGTTAATATTATCTTGTACTGTATGACCCACTACCATATGACCAACATTTAATAATTTATTAACCTTATTTAAATAGCCACACGTTTTTTTGGAAAGTGTTTTATCACCATATTCTCTATTCCATATAACACCTTTTTTATCTAAAAAATATTTTTGTATATCTTCGTCTTGCCATGTTTTTTTACCTTGTAGATATAGTCGCATAAGTGTATTTAATTTACTTATAAATTTTGATTTTTCACTTGGTTCTATGTGTTCAGGAAGAATGCCTGCATGTACAAAAATAAAATCACCTATTTTTAATATGACATTTCGGGTGCAAGACATTTTATTAAAAAGATCGCTGCCCGGCGAAAATAACTGTTTTCTTTTTTGAATACCACCTTGCCTACTTATATCTTTAGAAGAAGAGTAACGGAAATCTCCTAACAAATTCATTATTTCGTGATTTCCAATAAGTGAATAAACGCCGCCACCAAATTTTTCAGCTTTTAAATGAATCCTATCCATAAAATATATTAAATCTAATTCACCAAAAGATTCTTCGCCGCCACGCCCCCCTCCGTCCAATTGATCTCCAAGTTGTACGACTGCAGTATCCTTTGGTTCAGCTATCCAATTTTCATTAACATCTATTAAACCAAAATTTATAAATATTTCTTTTGTTTTATTAAAATCGGCATGAAGGTCTCCTATAACTAAAATACGATTCTTAATAGGTAAAATACCATTATTTTTAGTTTTACACGTAAACGTTGCATTAGATGTTACAGCTGTAACGTTATTCATAGTATAATAGAATAAAAAAAACAAAAAATATTAAGTTTATTATAATCTTTTTTTTTATAAAATATATTTAAATATGTTTTTCTATTTAATACAAAATTCAACTCTAATAGAAAAGGAATTAGATAAAAACACTAAAATTACCAAAATTTTTTTATATGGAGGTATTTCATATATTATTCTTCATGCAACACTATTTATAGGTGGTAAAGATGCTTTATTAAACAGTTTGAAAGGTTATTTTTGGTTATTTTTTATTTTAGATATTAGTATGATAATTATAACAAATAATAAAGATATTGATTTAAATCATATCATTATTTTAATAAAAAATAAACTTTTAACACCCAGCACTCCAAAAAAACAAATAAATCAAAAAAAATCACTCGAATCTATAATTAAAAAACCATCTGATAATTACAGACCATTAGAAAATAAAAAAAAAACAGTAAAATTTGCCGATGAATCTGAATATACGTCTGACAGTGATTCAGATATTGGAACAGACATAGATTTTGAAGAATTTCAACAATCCTTAAATCTATAAGAAAATTTATACATTTAAGAATTTAAATAAACACTGTAATCAAATTCAGTAATGACACATTTTTCTTTATCATATGTTAATTTTATTTTTCTATTAAATTCTATTTCTTTGTGTAGTTTATATATTAAATTATTGAAAATAATTAAATTAATTTCTTTATCATTCAGCATTTCTTGTAAATACTCATTTATTTTAGTTCTTTTTAATTTAGGTTCTAATTTATTCCATGGTCGAGCATACATATTAATAACTTTTCCTTCTACAAACGACTCTAAATTTCTTATGTTTTTTTTTAAAATAGATTTAATATTATTAGAATCATTATCTGAATTAAAATCATTATCTGAATTAAAATTAACTGATGCACCTGTTTTAATGATATTTAATTCAGTTTGGACATCATTAATACTCATTTATATTATATCATTATTTATCTTTATATGTTTATATTTAGCTAAATATAACCAATTAAATAATAGTATAAGTCTTTTAATGTTAATTGATACATATTATCGCCATCCGTTATAATAGTACTTAAGTAACATTCTTTGGAATTTTTATTATAGACATATATATCATTATAAATAGATTCAGACATACTATGAAATAAATCTAAATAACGTGTTGATTCATATTCTGTTAAGGAATAATCATAATTAATATGTATAATATATAGTCTATTCCTATAAATATCTATAATATCTTTAATATGTATTTTATCAATTATAGTATCAAGTGTTTTTTCCCAATTATTCAACTTAACTAATGTAATATAATTATTATCTTTATGATATAGTTTTGTTTTGTTTAAATTTAGTTTCTTTTTAGGATTGATACTACAATTTGAAGATAAAAAAATTAAGCCTACAGTATCAGTAACAGTATCAGTATCAGTATTAATTATTCTATTTTTTCTTTTTATTGTCATATTTAAATCTTACTAATAATTAATGATAGTAATATTTTTTTTAGTATTAATTTTAATAATAATATTTTTATACTTGAAGAGTCACCATGAAAAATTTAGTTCAATGTCCGTTGATACAATTGATTCAGTATCTAAACATGAATGTTATTTGTTAGTTGATTCGGTTTTAAGCAACATAAATAATAAATTTAAAAAGAATTTTGTTCGTGGAAATTTGGACAGGGTTGAGAAAGAATTCGATGAAGAAAATAATAGCATTAATTATAAAATTAATGTGTTTATTTATAATCCTGATAAAGATGTGAATCGCAAACTGTTATTTGATATAACGTTTGATGATAAACATATAATCCTTAATAGTATTAAAAATGGTGTTTCAAGAGAGGTTTTAGGTATCGAGAGAGATGCTGTTGATTCACGGGGTTCAATTGTATTTAAACCAAAAGTAGATATATCAAAGGTACAAAAATACAGTGATCGTAAAAATAATTATAGCTTAGTTGATTTTGAAGACACCCCTGATAAACATAATGGAGTTGTAGATAGAACAAGTTGGATTTTAAACCCTGATGCCAAAATGTTTGACAATGAACGCAATGTTATAAAATCTGATTATATTAAAATAGATTGGGATTGTTTTGGTATTCCTACAAATGAAGAAAAGGTTATTCGGAAAACACCACAATTTATAAAAAGTAATTACACAGAGAAACAGGAACTGTATGATTGGCTCTTTAACCCATCTAGTGATTCAGCTAGTAGACCGATTGGTGTTACTGGTGCACGAAGCTAATAAAACCGTTTAAACCTTTTTCTTAATAGTATTTTTGGTCTAAGCTTTTTTTAAAAAGCTTTAAGTATAGTGGAATAAACTGATTCTAAATATGCCACATAATTATAATCATAATTTGTTTTAATTCTATTGTATATATTTTTATTTAAATCTTTAGGGTTTAAAGGTTTATTGTATTTTTCAAGTATATTGTTCAGCAGGTTTTCTTGAATTTTACGTTGCACAAGCAAACTCATAATTTGACTATCAATATCATTTAAACCATGTTCTATTTCATGACTAATAGTTTCTTCTAGTTTTTTAATTTCTGCTTCTGATTCTGGTAATTCTTCAATTGTTTTCATTTATTTTATTTATTATATTATTTTTAAATCAAATTATAAAATTGATTCATATAAAGATATTAAGTGTAAATTATTAAATGAAACAATCCGGATCTGTTGATCAACATGGATTATTAGTTAATGTATTAACTGATGGTTTATTATTAAATTTTAGTAGTTCAATTACAGAATTTACTGATAATAGTATTGATGGCGGTTCATTATCAACAGATATAAATTTAAATAAAACCGACACTCATTATAATTTGATAATATGTGATGATGGAAAAGGTATGAATATAAAAGACTTAAAGAATTTTATTACTTTATGTAAACAAAATACCGATGCTTCTAAAAATGGTAAATATGGATTAGGAGCAAAAGCTGCGTTAGTTAATATTACAAATTCTAATATAACAGATGGATTAAATCATTATTCGTTAATTTTATCATGTTATTATGATGATACTAAACAAAAATTAATATATAAAGAAATAGAAATAGATTGGAATAAAATAAATAATGATTCTAACAATGAAAATGTTTGGTCTGATAATGTTAACTATGAAAATATGTCTCTTGAAAATGCTGAATATTTTAAATCATTAAATGAAAACACAGGTGTTATAATTAAAACATTTATTTCAAAGGACTATTTTGTAGATGTTGAAAAAGATATAAAGGCTTTGTTGTATAATTTAAAAAAAACGTATAATTTTGAAAGTAAATTAAATCCTAAGTTTGAAATTAAGTTTACAACAAATATTGAATCAATTGATAATGATACAATTAATAGTGAAAATACATTAGATTTTATTCATTATGATGATATTAAATCTAAATCAAATAGTATAATAAATATTGACACCTATCCAATTAAAAATATTGAAATTTTATCAATATATGCTGATGTAACAGTATTTTATAATACTGAAACTAAATTTTTTAGATCAATATGTAATGAAACTAATTTATATAACTATGAAAATGAATCTATTTTTAATAAAAATTATGACAATAATAGTGAAAATGAAATTTCATTTAAATATAGAATAGTTTGGATAGATAAAGAATTATTAGATTCAGATACAAGTATTACAAAAGAATATTTAGATTCTTCTTCGTCTAGTTGGAATGCAGGATTATATTTTATTAGAAATAATAGAGTTTTATCCAAACCTATTTCCTTAAAAAAAATAAGGACAAGTCAAAGTCATACAAAATGGAGAGCAGCAATGATATTTGATAATGATAATATACTTTCTGAAATGATAAAAATTGGTGTAAATAAATCAGAAATAAATAGTGATAGTGTAAATAAAATTTTATATAACTATTTATCTAGTATTACAAGTCCATTAGTTGATAAATGTGTTGGATTAATTAGTTCAACCTACAAATGTAAGCAATGTAAAAGAATTAAAAATAAAAATGAACCTAATCATTGCGAATGTTGTTCAAAATGTAAAATGGAAAATTGTGAATGTTGTGATAAGTGTAATAAACTAAAAAAGGATTGCAAGTGTTGTAAACAATGTAGATCATTTAAAAATGATTGTGAATGTTGTATTAAATGTAATAATTTAAAAGAAAATTGTTCTTGTTGTAGTAATTGTAAAAAAATATCTACAAAATGTAAATGTTGTAAAATATGTAGATCATCTAAAAAGACTTGTAAATGTTGTAAAAAATGTAATAATTTAAAACAAAATTGTTCTTGTTGTGATATTTGTAATAATATTTATTGCGATTGTTGTAAACAATGTAATAATATAAAAAGTAATTGCAATTGTTGTGATATTTGTAAAAAGACAGCTATTAATTGTAATTGTTATTCGATTTGTATAAAATGTAATAATCAAAATATTAATTGTAAATGTTGTCAAAAATGTAAAAGAATCTGTGATGTATGCGATAATCCACAATGTAACCAGAAAAAATGCGATTTAATTTGTACATGTAAACATATAAATGGAAATTGGCAAACTATCGATGATAATATAATGTATAAAGATGGAACTAAAGACGAATATGATATAGTATATCTAATTCAACCATCGGAACATTGGAATACAAACATATATAAAATTGGTAGAACCACCCAAAACATTAATAAATCAAATACAATTAATAGATTTACTAACTGTTCAGATTATAAAGATTATTTAAAACAAATATTACTATTAGAAGTTAAAAATGGAAAAACAGCAGAAAAAAAATTAATTAAAGAATTTAAATCAAATTTTCAAATATATAATAGAACAAATGAATATTTTATTGGAGATTTAAAAGAAATGAAACGTATATTTTTAAATATTATATTAAATGAATTATAAAATTGATTCATATAAAGATATATTAAGTGTAAATATAAAATGGACCAAGAATTGTTATATATTATAAATGATTTGGTTGATAATAGTGAAGTAACATGTGATGATTTGTGTGATAATACTATTTTTGAAGATACAAAGGTCTTAGTACTTGAAACATATTCACAATTTGCTGACTTGAAATGTAGCAATGAAGTGAATAAAATCTGTGATGAAATCCATAAATTATTGCTTCAAAAAAAGAATATGCCTGATGATCCTAATTATACTGAATCAGAATTATTGTATCTTGAATCCAAATTTAAACATTTAGAGAAAATTCCTCAACCAGAACAACGGAGTCCAGAATGGTATACTTACCGTAATAATAGATTAACAGCAAGTGATTTTTACAGTGTTATTGATAAAGGAGCTGTATCTAAACGTAATGAATTAATCATGAAAAAATGTGGAGAAGAAATGCCATTTTTAACGAATGATGCAATTATGCATGGGATTAAATTTGAAGATTTAGCGGTTCAAATTTATGAAAAGCGAAATAAACTTATTATAACTGAATTTGGATGTATACCTCACCCAATTATTCCTTTTTTCGGTGCATCGCCAGATGGTATAGTTCATTACAATAGTGAAAATAAAAATTATGTAGGCCGTATGTTAGAAATTAAATGTCCTAAATCACGGAAAATTACTGGAATAATTCCACCCGGTTATTTTGCGCAAGTTCAAGGACAATTAGAAGTGTGTGATTTAGACTACTGTGATTTTTTGGAATGTGATTTTCAGAAATATGTTTCAAAAGATGCATTTTTTGAAGATATTGAACCATTTAAAGAAAAGGGAATAATTATTGAATTGTATGATTCTAAACTTAAAAAACCACTATTTTACTACTCTGAAGAAAAGCATATTAAATGTAAAGAAATGTTTGAAACATGGGAAGAAGAATTGATAAGTAAAATTTATGATAATGAATATTTAGAATATTTAACATCTACATTTTGGTATTTAAACAAATATAATGTTGTATTAGTCAAAAGAGACAAAAGTTATTTTACAAAAAATTTTGTGAATATTAAAGTCTTTTGGGACGATGTATTAAAACATAGAAAAATTGGTATTGAATCACTTAAGAGTAAAAAACCTAAAAAGGCCTATAAAGAAAAAGAATTACATTTCTTAGATTAAAGATTTTTTAAATCTTTAATTTTGGTCCAAAGATTTTTTTAATATTTATAAATAGTATATGTGTTGGAATAAAGAAGTCTCAATTTCTACATTTGCCCTTATATCTGTTATTTGTTATGGATTGTACAAACGGAATTTACCAAATGATCGCGTGATGGCTATATTTGTAATGGCTTATGGAGCAATGCAACTATGTGAAACTATAATTTGGGTTGGATTAGAATATAATAAACCAATAATAAATAAAATAGGAACTGTTCTAGCAACATTACTTTTATATTTCCATCCTTTGGGGTTATTATTAGGTATAAAATATGATAATTTTTACAATAAGGTCAAAAAGAATATATTGTACAAGTTATTTTTTGGTTTTGCGGTATTATTATTTGTTTTGGGAGTTCTAAATATAATATATCAAGGATTAGTAAATAAACATAATTATATATCATATGTATCACCTAAATCACCACATTTAATATGGAAAATTCCAAAATATTTAGATGAACAATATAAATATGGAGTTGTATTATTAGTAATTGTATTATTTACTATTATGTTTCCTAAAAATATGGTATATTCATTATTCTTATTAGTGTTTTTTGGAACAACAGCTATATATTCTCAAAATGTAGGCCCTAAAGGAATTAAATTTGAGATATTCCGGTCTTATTGGTGCTGGTTAGTTGCTATATTAGCATTTTTAATATATTTTATAACTCCATTTTTCCAAAAATATAATCTTTAAAAATAATATGTGTTGGAATAAAGAAGTTTCGTTTGGTTCATTTATAATCATAAGTTTAGTATCTGGTTTATTATATAAACGGAATTTACCTAATGATAGGTTAATGTCTATATTTATTATGGGATATGGTATAATGCAGTTATTTGAAACTATAATATGGATTGGTATAGAATATAATAAACCTATTATTAATAAAATAGGAACAATTTTAGCGTCATTATTACTATATTTTCATCCACTCATATTTTTATTAGCTTTAAAATACGATATATTCTATAAAGATATAACAAAAAATTATATATATAAAATAGGAATTGTTATAGCAATTCTATTTATAATAATTGGATTTTTTAGAAATGGAATATCATTATTTAGTAAATATTCCAATAAATCATTAAAATCATATCTAATACCTAAATACAGACATTTAGTATGGGATATACCTGATAATTATAATTTGATTATATTATTTATGATAATAGTATCATTAATATTTATATTCAAAAAAAATAAGATATTTTTGATAATACTACTATTATATTATATAATCCCTGCATTATACAGTTATTACACAATTCCAGATAAATTAAATAAAAATATTGCAGGTTCGTATTGGTGTTGGATAGTTGCTTTTTTCTCCTTTTTAATTTATTTCGCAAATCCATTTCTACAAAAATATAATCTTTAAAAATAATATGTGTTGGAATAAAGAAGTTTCGTTTGGTTCATTTATAATCATAAGTTTAGTATCTGGTTTATTATATAAACGGAATTTACCTAATGATAGGTTAATGTCTATATTTATTATGTCTTATGGAACAATGCAACTATTTGAAACTTTAATATGGTTGGGAATAGATTATAATAATGTTATTCTAAAAAAAATAGGAGCATTTTTAGCAAATTTATTATTATTTTTCCATCCATTAGCAATAATGATTGGATTAACATATGATAATCTCTATAAAATAAAATTTAAAAATAATATATTTTGGATTATAGCATTATTAATTTTTGTTATGAGTGCTATATTCGCACTATATATATTAATAACCCAGAAAAATAAATTTATACCATATAAATCAGGTAATTCAGACCATGTAGTGTGGAATTTCCCACACTATCATTATGTAATAGTAGTATTATTTGGATTAGTAATAGCATATAAATATATATATCCTAAAAATAAAATATTCACCATGTTTGTAGTATTATTTTATATTATTCCATGGCTATACACAACTTTAGTTTTTAAAGATATTACAGTTGTTGGAAGTTATTGGTGTTGGATTGTAGCATTTTTCTCATTTTTGATTTATTTTGTAAATCCTTTAATAAAATATTAAATTACTTTTTTCTAAAAAGTATTTAGTAAATGTATTTATATACAATACTTGGAGTATGTAACAAATAATCTTTATTAATATTGAGTTCCGTTTCAAGCAATTCCATAAGTTTAAGATACAATGCTCTAAGAGCAATTGTATCTGACAGGGCCCGATGAGTGCCTGATTTAAGTTTAAAATGGTGTGCCATATTTTTCATTGAATAACTTTTAATATTCGGTAAAAGTTTTTTACACAAGTTAAGACTATCAATAAACATTATATGTTTATAATCAAGGTCTTTATCATTAGTTGTATTGTATTTTTTAAGTTGTGTTAGCAAGAAAAGTCTGTCAAATGAATCACAATTATGAGCTACCATATAAATATGTTTAGTATTCATATCATAATTAATGAACCTCATCATTTTAGGAAGCTCACATATAATAGTTTCTTTATTGTCCAATTCTTCAGGATGAATCCCTGTAATATCAGTAATTTTCTTTTCAAATTTAACTTCAGGATTTACCAATTCAGTTATGAATGTATTATTTTTATAAGTTTCTTCATTATCAATATCATAAGTTTCATCTTCTTCTTCTTGAATCAATGCATATTCTATAATTTGATCATGATATGGATTAAGTCCGGTAGTTTCAAAATCAAAGTAGATTAAATCACTTAAATCAATTGGATTTTTATTTTCCGGGAAAAAGTAATTAATAATGTATGTGAATGGCCATAGGAACGGAATCATTATGCTTTTAATATATAAGTAAATTTATGAATTGTATTTAAATCAATTTTATTTTAAATTTTAAAATAAAATGTTTTATAAAATATATCTAAAACAATGGTGAATAATAGTATTATAGAGTTGAATTACAATATGGAATTAGATTATGTTACGAAACGTGACGGTGCAAAAGAAGAAATACAATTTGACAAGATTTTGACACGTATTAAAAAACTATCTGAAGGATTAACAATTAATCCGTCTAAAGTAACTCAAAAAGTATGTTCACAAATTTATCCAAATATTCACACATCAGAAATAGATGAATTAGCGGGACAGATTTGTGCATCTTTATCAACCGAACATCCTGATTATGGTTCTTTAGCGTCTAAAATAGTAGTATCAAATCATCATAAAAATACGTTTCCATCATTTACCGAAACAATTAAAGCATTATATGAAGAAGGGCTTATTAGTAAAAAGGTATTTTCAATTATAAAAAGTCATGGTACAAAATTAAATGATGTTATAGATTATTCACGGGATTTCAAGATTGATTATTTTGGATTCAAGACTTTAGAGAAAAGTTATTTAATGAAAATCAATAGAAAAGTGGTTGAAAGACCACAAGATCTGTTTATGCGAGTATCTGTTGGGATACATTTAACAGATATAAAAGAAGCGATTGAAACTTATAATTATATGTCAAATAAATATTTTACTCATGCTACACCAACTTTATTTAATTCAGGAACACCTAGACCTCAATTATCTTCTTGTTTCCTATTATCAATGAAAGATGATAGTATAGATGGAATTTTTTCTACACTAAAAGACTGTGCATTAATCTCAAAATGGGCTGGAGGGATTGGTCTACATATACATAATGTTCGTGCTAAAAACAGTAAAATCCGTGGAACAAATGGGATTTCAAATGGCTTGGTGCCTATGTTGCGCGTATTTAATAATACAGCTCGGTATGTTGATCAATGTGTCCTACCTGAAACATTGATTTATACTACAAATGGACCTATGAAAATACAGGATGTTACAATTGGTGAAACTGAAGTGTATAATTTAAAAGGTGATGTAGAAACAATAGAGAATGTATTAGAACATCCTTACACTGGTAATCTAATTAAATTTAAAATACAACATAGTATAGATGATTTAGAAATTACAGATGAACATCCAATGTACTTATTAAAAAATCAAAAAAAAGGGTTAAATTATTCATTAATAAAAAATAGATTAGATAAAAAGTTAATTTCTTTTGAGTGGACTGATGCTAAAGATGCTACTATAGATGATATGGTTGTATTTCCAATACCTAAATATAATAAAGATATCAGTAGTATATCAGACAAAGATTGTTATATATATGGTGTTATATTAGGTGATGGATGTATGCATGCGAAAGATAAAAATGGTTATATAAGTTTACACACAACTAATAAAAAGCATATATTAGATGATGTAGAAAGATATTTTAATAGTAAATATATTGAATATAGGATTGAAACTAATGATAATACAACCCGGATTTACTGGCATAAAACAGTAAATATGCCCTTTAGATATAATGATGTTTATGATGTAAATAAAGAAAAATATTGCCATCATCGATGGTTAAATCTTCCTATAGAAAAAAGTAAACATATTATTAAAGGTCTAGTAGATACTGATGGATGTGTTGGTAATGAAATAGTATTTGATAGTACATCACGCAACTTAATTGAAAGTGTGCGATTTTTATGTTTAAAACTAGGTGTTTTAACGAGTGGTACAGTAAGAGATAGGATTGGTGAAACACATATTACTTATAGAGGTGATAGTATTACAAATCAAAAACTAAGTTATACATTACGAATACCAAAAACAAAAGAAATTTGCGATTTATTAGAAATAAAGTGTGATTCACTTTTTTTTAAATTTTTCAAATATAATAATTATTTGCTATCAAGAATCACAGCTATAAGTAATACATCATATGATGGAACGTTGTATGACCTTCAATTCAAAACGGAACATAATTATTTGCTACATAATGGAATAGTTCATAATGGTGGGGGCAAGCGTAATGGTTCCTTCGCAATCTATATAGAACCATGGCATAAAGATATTTTTGATTTTCTGTTGTTAAGAAAAAATCACGGAAACGAAGAAGACCGAGCACGGGATCTTTTTTACGCACTATGGATACCTGATCTATTTATGGAACGTGTTAAAGAAAATGGAAAATGGACTTTATTTTGTCCGGATGAAGCTCCCGGATTAGCTGATTGTCATGGTGAAGAATTTAAAGCACTATATTTGAAATATGAACAAGATCCTCAATATAAAGGTAAAACAATTGAAGCGCGTGATATATGGTTTGCTATATTAGAATCTCAAATTGAAACAGGAACACCTTATATTTGTTATAAAGATGCCGCAAATAATAAATCAAATCAACAAAATCTAGGCACTATAAAATCGAGCAATCTGTGTACCGAAATTATAGAATATTCATCTCCTACAGAATATGCGGTATGTAACCTAGCATCAATTGCTTTATCTAAGTTTGTCAATAAAGATACACGAGAATTTGATTATGATATGCTTTACAAAATAACCAAAGTTATAACTAAAAATCTAAATAAAGTAATTGATGTTAACTATTATCCTATACCAGAATGTGAATTTTCAAATAAATTACACCGACCTATGGGAATAGGAGTACAAGGATTAGCGGATGTATTTGCATTGATGAAAGTTGGATTTGATAGTGTGGAAGCTCAAGAAATAAACAATAATATTTTTGAAACTATTTATTATGGTGCGATTGAAACTTCTCTTGAAATAGCTAAGAAACGGGATCCTCGTATTAAACAGATTAAGGATTTAATGTATAAAATAGAAAAAAGTAGCGATAAAGTAAGTGTGGATGTTATTACAGAAATGAAAAAAGAATTATCTGGTCTAAAGAAGATTTATAAACCAATCAAAGAAGAATTAAATAGAGATAATTTCTTAGGAAGTTATTCGAGTTTTGAAGGCAGTCCTTTGAGTAAAGGATTATTTCAATTTGATTTATGGAATGCTAAAGCTAGTGATAGATACGATTGGGAACATATCCGTCAAGAAATTGGAAAGTATGGGATTCGTAATAGTCTTTTATTGGCACCTATGCCAACTGCATCAACATCGCAAATTATGGGTAACAACGAATGTATAGAACCTTTTACATCTAATATTTATTTACGGCGTACTTTAGCCGGAGAATTTGTGGTGATAAATAAATATTTGATTGAAGATTTACTAAATCTTAATTTATGGAGTGAAGAAATAAAGAATAAAATAATTAAAAATAATGGGAGCGTTCAAGATATAGAATGTATACCAGATAATATTAAAGCAATTTATAAAACTGTATGGGAAATAGGTAATAAAACATTAATAAATATGGCGGCTGATCGAGGCAAATATATTTGTCAATCACAAAGTTTAAATCTATTTATGGCAGAACCCGATTTTAATAAATTATCAAGTATGCATTTCTATTCATGGTCAAAAGGTCTTAAAACCGGCATTTATTATTTAAGAACAAAACCTGTTGCCCAAGCACAACAATTTACAATTGAACCAGAATCTAAACAAAGTGAAGAAAAATTTGTGTGTCGTAAAGATGACCCAGATTGTTTAATGTGCGGATCGTAATTAATTTCTTTTATTATAATATAAAATGACTAATGCACCAAAATCATCAACAAAAGCTAAAGCTAAAGCATCAATAGCATCAAGGATTAGGAAAGCTGGAAAAGCTAAAGCATCAAATTTACCACCAAAATCTAGGAAAACTGTATCCTCAAAATCACCATCAAAAGCTGGAAAAGCACCAAAAAAAAAAGCACCTATAGTTAGAAAAAATAACCCTGAATGTGATTCTCTTTGGAGTAATCCTATCAGTGCTAAATTTATTGAATTACAAGCTAATATACTAAAATATACAGATATTGTAACAGTTGGACCAGCTGGGTTTAAACCATTGCATGATGGTCATTTAAAGCTAATTGAAAGAGCTTTTATAGAAGCAAGTAAAATAAAATCAGAGGCCAAAAATGTATTAGTATTAATAAATACTTCTTGTGCTGGTAGATCAAAAGGAAATGATTTTGAAATTCCACGAGGAAAAATGTATGAATTATGGAAAACATTTATTGATCCAATATTATTAGAATATTCAAAAGAATATGGTGTTGATTATAAAACATCATTTAATAATAATAGAACATTATATTGGTTAAATACACAGAATACAATTAATATACATGCTGTATATTCACAAGATGGTGAGGAGGACATTAAACGTTTATTTAAAGACTATATAGAGAAAGGTGGAAGACTAACGAAAATAACACTAGTAAGAGGGGATGATGATGTTTTAAGTGGAACTAAAGCAAGAGAATATTTATCTGCAAAAAACAAACCTAAATTTTTAACTTTAACTACACAATTTCCAAAAGGATATTTTGAGGCATTAATAAGTGGAGGTGGAAGAAAAGCTAAAGCAGCTAAACTAAAAGCTAAAAGAAAAGCTAAAACGCATGTAAAAAGAAAAGCTAAAACGTCTGTGAAAAGAAAAGCTAAAACGGTAGTAAAAAGAAAAGCTAAAACAGTAGTGAAGAGAAAAGCTAAAACAGTAGTGAAAAAAGCTCGGTCTAAAATTAAAAGCACTAATAATTCTAATATTGTTTTGAAAAAGGGGTATTGTGAAGCAACTATATTAGATGAAAATGAACCTGATGATCCATGTGATATACATACTACAGAAAATGAATGTCTTAATGAAACACAAGATAGCGATTATTGGAGGAGTTATGAATGTAAATGGAAAAATTAAATATATCATTATAGTATAACAAATGATGTCAACCTATATTATGATGGTTTTATTAATTGTATCATTTACTATTAATCCCTATTTAAAAAAACAAGCTTCCCATAATGTTTCTTCTATTGAATTTACATTAATATATCAGTTTTTAGCAATTGTATTTATTGCATGCTATATTGGATATTTAATTCAAAGTAAAACATGTTCTTTTTCATGTTTTAAAAAGTTAAGTAAAAAAGATTTATTTTGGACAATAATGGCAGTAATAACTGGCATGATTGGTTCAATACTATTACTATTTTTAATAAAGAAAGATGAAGTATCATATTTAATTCCAAATATTCAAGGAATAGTTATATTATTGGGGTCTTTAATAGGATATTTTATATTTAAAGAAAAATTTGAAAAATATAGAATTACAGGTATAATATTGATATTTGTTGGTATTATAAGTATAAATTATGGAAAACTTAAAAAATAATACTAACAACCTGTAAGCCATTTACTTTTTTCATAATCTTTTATTATTTTTTTGATTTCTTTTGGTACTATAATTTGTTCGGAATCTTTTGATTCTTTTGATTCGGTTGATTCTTTTGATTCTTTTGATTCTTTTGAATCGTTAGATTCTAAATTTAATGTTGGCATGTATAATATTATTATATTATACTTTTAAATAAAATTATTTAAACAATTTATATATATATTATGTATTAGACAAAATGGAAAATAAAATTGAAACCCCCACTAATGTTGATTCAGAATCATTAGGTGATTCGGAATCAACCACCGATTCTGTAGATTATAATACTATAATCACAGAATCATTTGATGACTTAAATATTAAGTCCAACTTATTAAGAGGTATTTATGGTACTGGTTATGAAAATCCTAGTGCTATTCAACAAAAAGCAATTAAGCCTTTAATTGATGGTCGCGATTTAATTGCACAAGCACAATCAGGAACCGGAAAAACTGCTACATTTTCTATTGGCGTACTTGAACGGATCGATGAAACTAAAAATATAACTCAAGCAGTTGTATTGGCTCATACACGAGAATTAGCATTACAAATTGAAGGTGTTATCAAAAATCTTTCAACCTACATGAAAATTGATGTAAATTTATCTGTAGGAGGAACAACTGTTAGAGATAATATTGATTCACTTCTTAAAAATCCACACATAGTTATTGGAACACCTGGTCGCGTTCTTGACATGATTAATAAAAAGGCATTAGATACGCGTGATTTAAAAGTAATGATATTAGATGAAGCCGATGAAATGTTATCAAAAATATTTTCAAATCAAATATACGATATTTTTAGGTTTCTTCCTAATAATATTCAAGTTGGATTGTTCAGTGCTACTATGACGCCTGATTTTTTCAGATTATCAAAATGTTTTATGAGAGAACCAGTTAAAATTCTTGTTAAAAATGAGGATTTAACTTTGGAAGGTATTAAACAATTTTATATCAACTTAGAACACAATGAATATAAATATGATACTTTGTGTGATCTGTATGATATGTGCACTGTTTCACAAACTATTATTTATTGTAATTCGCGAACAATGGTTGAAGAATTGTACCGCCGATTATGTCAAGATGATTTTTCATGCGTATGCATTCATGGCGATTTGACGCAGGAGGAACGCAATAAGATTATGGAAGAGTTTAGAAATGGAACATCGCGTATGTTGATTTCGACTGATTTATTATCGCGAGGAATAGACGTCCAACAAGTTTCTTTAGTGATTAACTATGATGTTCCTAATAATATTGAAAGTTACATCCATAGAATCGGACGGAGTGGGCGATTTGGTCGTAAAGGCACATCAATTAATTTTTTGACACGATATGATATAAAAAAGATGAAAGATATTGAAGAATATTATCATACACTTATAGAAGAATTGCCTGCTGATTTTAAATTATAGAATTCCCAACGCTTTATCCAAATCATCACTAAGATTACCATCATTATTATCGTATAGAGCATCAGATGCACCATCATCGCCATCATTAAAGTCTTCAGAATCAGCATCAGCATCATCTTCGCTTGTTACGTTAAGTTCATCTTCAAAAACTACTTTAGTTTTCTTTTTAGTTTTTACTAAAAATTTTCGTTTTTTAGATTCTTTAGATTTTTCCAAAAGAGATACATAATATTTTTCTAATACACAAAGTTCATCTTTCTTTTCATAAAATATTTTAAATACCATATTACCATAAGTTGTATTATTCATAAATGAAATATAATTTAATTCGTCTATTTTTCCATCATAATCATCATTAAACATAACATATTTATTCCAAAAGATATTACTGTAATACATGTATGATGGAATATATTTTCCTTCTAAATACTTGAAATTTCCAATATACCCATCAGCACATGTCCATAATGTATTTGTAGAACCAATATGCATGTAAATCTTCTTAAGAATATCCAATACCTTTGATTGTTTATCCTCAAGGCTAAGAGAACATTCTTTTTCTAGCTTATTAATATAATCAATAATTTCTTGTGGTGATTTATTAATCATGTCTTCATTGCTAAAGAAATTTCCAATGAGTTCCTTAGTAATTTTATATTTATTTCTAATCAATCTACCAAAGTGTCCAAACAAATCGCCAACACTTTTAGTTTTGCTATTAATATCGTCTATATAATAATTATTAATTGCTTCAGTAATAGAGTGTTCTATATCATTAATAATTGGAATATCTCCATTGAATAGACATTTGGCTTTATCAATAAGTTCTTTAGCTTCGTTAATCTGAGGCAAATATGAATCTTGAATGAGTTTCCATTCTTGAGTTTTAATTTCGGTTCCTTCCAGAGCGGCATCTACATATGATTCAGATGGTTTATCTACTTGATGAATAAAAGTTTTCAAAATGTTACTCTTCCATATTTCTAAGTAATTAGTAATAAATTGATTAAAGATTTCATTAGTATTAATTCCAACTTTGATGCGTTTAGAAAGATCCTTATACTTCAAATAATAGTCATAAAATTTCTGTATATCAGCACTGATATCTATGTTTGTGTTTCCATTAATAAGCTGGATACCTTGACTAAGATGATTATTTACAAATATTTTTTGATTTTCTTTTGATAAATAACGGTTTAAGGTATCTCTAAAACCATTAAACCCAGTGACCTTTAGTGTTTCTTCTATATTAATTTTTCCCAGTAATTCGCTCATTAATGTTTTCTTTCTAGACTCTGGTAGCCGATTCCATCGTGTTTTACCATATTCATTTTGACCGAATTTATTAATATATTTAATATCCAAATCTAATTTCTTATTACGAGAATAAACCCTGTAAATATAACTATCTTCTGAACTGATTGGTAAAATAGTGTAATCAATTGTAGGGAATATACTATCGACTTTTTGTTTGACAAATGTTTCAAGCTGCTGTTTCATTTCTGATAATTCTTCCTCCAATACCAGTGTTTCGTTATCATCTGCGAAATACATATCATCACATTTATTTCCCAGAATAATAAGTTTGTTATGAATCCCGAACTTGTCACTATTCGTTTTACAATGTGCTAAAATTTTGACTAATATATCATTTTCATCGCTTGTATTCAGACTGGAATGAATATCAACTACAAATATAATAATATCAAATTTATGGAAATTATCGGACATATACTTAAAATATAAATCCTTTGTGTGCACATCATTTAAACCAGGTATATCATAAATAGTCAAATAAATATTTTTCTCTAATTCAGAAAACTCATGAATTTTAGATACTATATGATGCGTTTCTTTAATATCATCCATAGTAATTGCTTCACCTTTTTCACTTTTTTCATTTAAATTCGTATTAATTTCGGTGTTTTGTGCCCTAATTTCTTTATTCAATTTGCTTTGTCCTTTAAATTTACTACTTTCATAATAAATTTGTGGTGTCATTGTTGTTCTTTTATGTTTACAATCAGAATATGTTTCAGCAAAAATAGTATTAAGAAGAGTACTTTTACCAACACTAACAGAACCTACAATAGCCACATTAATCTGACTACGGTGTGAATCATCAAAATTAGACATATCAGGTCCAGTTTGTTCTAAATTAATGCTTTGGGTATCCATCATGAATATTAATTAAATTTATCAATTTAAAGAATTCAATTTTACTTGAATTGTGTAATATAAATAACTTAGTAGTAACACATTTTATTTGTGTTGTTCTAAAAATAAGTAAAATATATATATAGTTACAAGTAAAATTATATCATATATAACGGATGAATATCCTACTGTATGAAACCATTTTGAAAAAAAGTTAGTTGTCACTTTTTTAGAAACAAAATAATAGCAAAATAGACTTGTTAATACTAATGTTGTTAAAGCTACAATTAAAGTTTTTAAATAATTATTTGTTGTATTAAATAGTTTTATAAATAAATATGATACTAAGAAATAACATAATACAAATAAATAATCTAATGGCACATTTTTAACATAATTTTTAACATAATATATATTTACTATTTTTGGTTGACCTGTAATTATATGAGGCAATTTTAATAGATATGTTATTAAAAATAAACCTACACAAAATGCAATTGTATAACTAATTAATTTACTAATAAAACTAAGCATATAGTATAAATTAATAAAATAATTTTCATTTAAAACATTAACAACTATAAATTTAAATGCATTATATAGGATGGGACATAGGGATAAAGAATTTAGCCTATTGTATTATTGAACAACTACCTGATAAAACTGAAATAATTAAAGATTTAGAGATAATTAATCTAATTGACCCTCCTATAATTCATATATGTAGTATGAAAAATAAGAACAAAAATAAATGTAATAGCAAAGCTTCGTTTTTTAATAAACAAACTGAAGATTTATATTATTGTAATAAACACTATAATTTATTGACAACAAAAGAACAAAAGGATGTAAAAGCCATTAAACCACCTAAAAAATGTTGTAAATATAGTTTAGAAGAATTGGGATTAAGATTATTTAAAACATTAGATAAAAAACCATTATTTTCAGAGTGCGAAAATATTATTATAGAAAATCAGCCAGTTTTAAAGAATCCAACGATGAAATCAATACAAATTATGCTTTATTCATATTTTCTAATTAAAAATAAAAATATCCAAATAATTAAATTGGTGAATGCTAGTAATAAATTAAAAGTGTATAAGGGAGATGTTACTAAAGAAGAAAAGGATATTATAAGTAACATTAAAGATAAATATAGGAGAAATAAGATGACTGCTATTTTACATGCGAGTCTTATGATAAATGACGATGAAAAATTAGAATATTTTAATAGTCATAAGAAAAAAGATGATTTAGCGGATGCTTTTTTAATGACTAAATATTTAATAAATAAATAAAAATATTTAATATTTTAAGTTTGCGTTATATTAAAGAAATAAGTTTATATACTAATATTAATTATGGAAGAGATTAATTTAGATTTAGAAAGTTCAAGTCATAAAAGTATTAGTTTAAATTCTAATCCGGTTAATTCAAACCTACCCACGATGGCAACTAATATTAGTATATTTAAAGATGAGGCTCCAAAGGAATCAAATATTGGCATTGATTTATTAATAAATAAAAATAAAACTTCAGGAGGTTCACAAGCTCCAATTACAGAATTTAAACCGAGTGAACCTGTAGTAAATAAAGATAGTATTCAACAAAATAACATGAATATAACATTACAAGATATAGGTTCACCAAGTTCTACTCCACGAAATTCAATATCATCTGAACCTGTTACAAGTATAAATATGGATGACGAAAAAAAAATAGATAATTTAGATTTAAATTTAGATGAATTATTTAAAGATGATAACAAAACATCAACACCTAATAATATATTAGATGAACCGGTAAAAGTATCTTTAAATAGTTCTAATACTTCTAGTACAGAACCAATTTCTAATGAACCACCGAAAACTTATGAAGAATTGCAAAAGGAAAAAGCAGAATATATACGTTTGCTTGAACGTCTAGAACTTAAAGGATTGCATACGCATAAAAAATTCAATATGAATTCGGATTATAATGAAGTTAAAGCTGAATTTGATAGATTAACAAGACGGCGTGAATGTGATCAAAGTGTAAAATTCCAACGAAAAATGTTAATTGCTTTTGTAACAGCGGTTGAGTTCTTAAATACTAAATTTGATCCATTTGATGTTAAATTAGAAGGTTGGTCTGAAAGTGTGCATGAAAACTCACACGATTACGATGATGTATTTGAAGAATTACATGAAAAATATCAATCTAAATCTAAAATGGCTCCTGAACTTAAATTATTATTTATGTTAGGTGGTAGTGGATTTATGTTTCATCTTACGAATACAATGTTTAAATCATCGTTGCCGGGTATGGGTGATATTATGAAACAAAACCCCGATTTAGCAAGACAATTCGCTCAAGCAACAGCATCTTCAATGGGTAATTCACAGCCTGGATTTTCTAATTTTATGGGAGGATTATTCGGTGGCGGTGGTGGTGGTGGTGGCGGTGGTGGCGGCGGTGGACAACCCCCAATGCCTAGAAAAGAAATGGATGGACCACCCAATATTAACGATATATTAAATAATATGAATCCTAATAAAGTAGATATAGATTTAAATTCAAATTATAGTGAAAGTGATATGGAATCAACCCGAAATATAAATATTAATAGAAATAAGAAATCAGTAAATCTTGATATTTAATTATTTTTTGTCTTTTGAAGTTTGTACATCTTAATTATTTTTAATGCATCTTTGTATTCATCTTGTGTTACTTGTGATATTACCGGTTTGGTAACAATACAATATTTACTGTTTTCATTAAATAATCCAGATACTAATATTATAAATATAGCAGTACAAATAAGAGATACGTAAATATCTTTTGTTGCTATAAATACTACAGTAAACACAACAAAACGTCTTATAATTTTATTACTCAACATTTGTGTTTGAGTATCACTTAATTCCATAACTAAAAAACGTGATCCTAAATTAAGAATTAGCATCATTATACCTGTGAAATATTTATTAGTATTTAAATCTGACAACTTCATTAATAATTTACACAGAAAAATAATTTTTATAACCTTCTATACTTTCTGTTTTATTTAATAATATGGTAAAATATAGAATTATAAATAATAATCCTAATGGTAAATCTTCAAGTGAAATAAAAAGTATAAATAATAGTAATAAAAGTTTACTAATTGTATTATTTATTAAAATTGAAAGTTGAACTTTATTATTATTATTTAAATTTGGAATTATAGCAATTAATAAAATGATTAGAATGTAAATAATGTAAATCATATAATATTATTTTATAAATAAATTTTATTATTACTTATTAATGGATATAATTAAAGAATTTTTAATATTTGATGATTCACAAGAAAATTATAATTTAAAAGGTGGTTCTACAGTAATTGCTGCTAAAGTAGCTTCATCACCACAAGGTCAACAAGCAATATTAAAGGGTGCAAGTGGTGCAAGTGGGGCAAGTGGTGCAAGTGGTGCTGGTGGTGCAAGTGGTGCAAGTGGTGCAAGTGGTGCAAGTTCTAACTCTAATAATAATTCAAATAATAAAGATTTAGAAAAAGTTCAAGAAGTGTCTTTATTCGGTGAATTTGGGGATTCTATAATGGAAATTGTAAGAGACACTTATAAAAAATTTAAAAATTTTATACTAGGATATTTTATAATTCCAATAATGTTTGGATCATTTGCACCTGCACTTCCATTTTTTGTTGTTATGGCTGCGATGTTTGCTATGTTAAAATATTTAATGAGATTTTTTCGCAAATTATAATAAATATAATATATAATGGATTTATACTATTTTTATAATGGAATGAATAATATAATTAATTTATCGATAAACCATAAAGATTATATTTTTAATTCTAAACAAATTCATAATGATCCGCTTATTTTATTAAATTTAGAATCATCATTTAATTTAAAAGGTGGTGCTGCAGCAGGACTAGCAGGAGCAGCAAAATCAGGACAAGGAAAAGGAACATTAAAAGGTGCAGCGGGAAAAGGTGTAGGAAAAGGTGCCGGAAAAGAAGGAAACGAAGGAGGAAAAGGGGGAAACAATACTAATAATGATGAAAAATTTAAAGAATATATGAAAGATTTTGCATCAAATATTACAACCAAACTTGTAAAAAAACAGATGCAATCAGAGCAAAAAAAAGAAAAAAAAAAACTTAAAACTGAAAAAGAGTTAGCTAAAACAGAAGAAGAAAAAAAAGAATTGGAATTAAAAGAAAAAGCATTAGAGGAAGAAGAAAAACAGGCTGAACAAGAAGAAAAAGAAATAGCAGCAGAATTAGAATCTAAAGAGTTGGCTGAAGAAGAAGAAGCTCAACGAAAAAGAGATCAAAAAGAATCATTATCTTCAAAGGGTGCTAATGCCTTAAAACTATTAATTAAAATTGTAGTTTTTTTAACATTTATAACACTTCTTCCTATAGCACCATTTATTGCAATTAGTTATTATTCATTTAAAAAATTAAAAGATTATTATGACAATCAAATTGTAACTTTATAGAATTAATTTTCTAATATATATATAATGAGTTATTGTACATTAGATGAGGCATTTGAAACACCCTTTAATCAATGCATTAAAAAGAAAAAAAAAACTAAATTAAACTGTAATAAAAATAAAAATAAATTTACTGAAAATTATAAAGACTATAATTTAGATACAAATTTAAAAAAAAAATCTACATTTGAGCCTTTTGAAAATTATAATCCTGCTGAAGCTTTTGAATATAATGAAAATGATAATAAACCTATAAAAGAAATTGTTGATATTGATATTAATAATAGTGATATAGAAAATAGCGATATTGAAAATAGTGATATTGAAAATAGTGATATTGAAAATAGTGATACTGAAGTAATTAAAAAATCTCATAATTCAAAAAAGAATAATTCAAAAAGGAATAATTCAAAAAGGAATAATTCAAAAAGGAATAATTCAAAAAAGAATAATTCAAAGAATGGTTCTGCAAATAATGATTCGAATGCTCAAATGAACGAAATTAATAATAAAATTAACTTCTTAATTAATCAGGTTAATGATGATAATAGTTTATTATCTACTAATTCTAATAATTCTAATAATTCAAAAAGTTTAGAAAGCAATATGCATGATATAATATTATTTATATTATTTGGTGTATTTGTAATATTAATTCTTGAAGCTCTTTATAAATTGGTAGTCAAAATATGTAGACATCAAACGTTTAATAGTGTTTAATAGTGTTTAATAGTGTTTAATAGTGTTTAATAGTGTTTA
>ERZ807291.627-NODE-627-length-59693-cov-18.232553_pt1 | contig 59693 bp, 45 predicted proteins | sample MGYA00521257_ERZ807291 | MGnify/ENA primary metagenome ERZ807291 (study PRJEB31413, sample SAMN03169783) | marine metagenome | biome: Marine; feature: Water; material: Subsurface seawater | place: North Sea | collected 2011-04-28 | depth 1 m m ... | reverse complement strand
GCATCAAAATTGCACGCGTTTTCATCTGAACACCCAGCGATTTCAAATCCATCACAAATTCCATCAGAATCTGCGTCAGCAAGGCATGTTCCTTGACAATCATACCCTGTTTCCGCAAAGGTGCAAGAGCCATCGTCATCCGTTGCCGTCTCCCCATAATTGCACGCTGCTGCGTCCGTGCATCCTGGAACTTCGAATTCGTCACAGAGGCCGTCTTGGTCAGCATCATTGAGGCAATCGCCAGCACAATCGTACCCTTCTTCAGCATAAACACATGAGCCATCGTCATCTGTGGCGTTTACATCATAGTTGCAGGCGAGGTCGTTGCTGCAACCTGCGGTTTCGTTCTCATTGCAGATGCCGTCTCCATCTTCATCATTCAAGCAGCTGCCATCGCAGTCGAGAATGTCTCCAGGATAGGTGCACGACAAGGCGACATCGGGTCCATAACAAGCTTCCTCGAAATCGATTAATTTTCTGAATTCATCCGCTGGATTACCGTTTTCAAAAAACTGGACGTACATGCTTCCTGATAGGTCGCCGTTCGTTGTAACCTGAGCCAACAATACCCGAAAGTCATCTCCCGCCACACCGTTGGTGTTGCCATTGAAAATGAACCAACTTCCACCAATTTCGTCATCAATTGCTAAGTCATCGCCGTTTTCGAAAACAGCGCCCCAAGGATTTACTGGGTTGTCAAGGACATTGATGGTACCTTCTCCATCTGAACCAGAAGCTGTTTCCGTCAATCCAATCGTGACATAAGAGTCGTATGAAGCACTTGGAAAGAAAGGGAAGAGGGCCGGATTTTGATCAGAGCCAAGGAGTCCACCAAATCCACTTTGGAAGAAATCCCCGGATGACATAATGCGGGTAGGAAATTCAGAATCACCGGATACGCTTGAAACGAAATCATCTGTGTTCTCGCACAAGGCGTAGATGCGGTAGGTCGTATAACCGGTCAGGTCGTCTGCGCCTACCAAGCCATCATGCTCCATGAAAGGCTCTATTTGAAGGCAGTAAGCCGGACCAGCGAAGGGCGCGTAATTGCAGGCCGCTTCATCTGTGCAGGCAAAATCTTCAGCATACGCGCAAAAACCATTGTCCTCCGTTGCCTCTGGGTCAAAGTTCAGTGCTTCAGCTTCTGTGCAACCGGATACCTCAAACTGATCACATATTCCATCGCCGTCTTCATCAGATAAGCACGTTCCATCGCATGCATAACCGTCTTCTGGATAAATACAGTCCCCGACCGAATCAGGAATGACGGGCGCATTGGGGTCGTAATTGCAAGCCAGTGCATCGCTGCATCCAATAGGTCCGCAATCGGTGCAATTAAACTGCTGTCCCAAAATGAAAGGTTCTGAACCATCCGCAGGTTGAATCAGCGCATGAAGAACACCGGAAAGGCAATCTGCACTGGTGAATTGAGCAATTAATACTTTCAAATCGTCACCTGCAAAGGAGTTCGATGAGATGTCGTCCACATACCAAGATCCACCCAACTCTGAATTGATGACAATACTTTCGCCCGAAGTTGCTGAAGGAATAAATAGATTGGAAACCCATTGCTGATTCGGATCTTCTTCAACCGAAATGACTGACTCTCCAGACCCCAAATCTGGTTCGTGCTCAATTCCGATGGTGATATAGCTATCGTATTGCAGGGAAGGGTATGTCGCGAGGCCATCCAAAGAAATTCCCGAAGCTGCCGGGCCCGAGGCGTAAAGGCTATTGAAAAAACCTGCTGGCGCTGAGATTTCAGTTGGAGAATTCTCATTTCCAAAAATGGAGAGCACTTGGTCTCCGGGGTCAGCGGTCTCGATGTAAAATCGGTAGGTCGTGTGATTGGAAAGATCTACTTCTCCAACCATACCGGTGTGTTCACTGGTTATTTCAATGGACATTTGATAGTCCTGGGCATATGTAGTTTGAACAGCTGTAACCAGCGTGACAACCACCCAGAAAAACCGGGTAAGGCAATTTTGGCTCATATCAGACAATTTGGGACTTCTAATATAAGGCTTGAAGAGTCATATTATACCCTTCGTCGAGAGAAAATATATATTCCTTGGTTAAATAAACAGCAACATCGGTAGTTTACCGGGGGTCGGTCGTTGAATTTTTTCAGTTATTTCAATGAAATACTCGATGAAATATTTAAATATATCGATGGGTAGATATCTCAAGGTCCTGGTCAATGTGGTTCTAGGGTTATCCTGGACACGTGAGTCCAAAATCCGTGAGCAGCAGCAACACGTCCGCCACAGTGATGACGCCATCTGAATTGATGTCTGTTGGGCATGTGTTGTCGCAGGCGGGGAAGAGGCAATTCCCATCATCTATGGTAGATAAAGGGTTGAAATTTAACGCATTAACGTATGTGCATCCAGGAATGCTGCAAGAGGCAAAGTCGCAGCTGCCATCATCTGCATTGGCTGCATTGTTGTAGTTGCACGCTGAAGCATAGGTGCATCCGAGCACATCGTCATTTTCCCCTTCATTGGAGGGATCGCAGCTTGTGTCAGCTGCATGCTCTCCAAAGTTGCTCCAGTCATCATTTTCCAGCACAATCCATTCGCTGTCTTCCGGATTGTTCCCAGCAGAAGACGTCCAGTCTCCTTCGTTTCCGGTGATGATCTCGGACTTACGCACAAGGGTGTGATTCGCGGTGGCATTAGACACACCTGCCACGTCCCAACCTATACCAGGGTCTCCCTGCCAGTCTCCAATGATGTCCAAAATCATGAAATTCTCTGGCGAGCCAGTAACCAATGCAAAACCGTCATCTCCGTTGGATAGGTTTCCGTAGATAAAATCTGCGGCGTTGACCAAAGAAGCGGTCGCAGAGGAATGGACGATGGTGTAAACGGATGAAGGCGCAATTTCTGCATTGACGGGCAATTCCACCCATGTTTCGAACATTCCCGGTGTACTCGGTTCATTGGTCGTATGAGCCAAAGCGAACCCTTCGAGGCTTATCGGAATCAAGCCGGGATTGTAAATTTCCAGGTATTTGTTGTTCGAACTTCCTTCGGCATATTCAGAAAAAAACAGGGAACAATTGACGAGGGGCGCACCATTGCAATCCAGCCCAGACTCAGGGAAGGTACATGACCCGTCATCTGAATTCGCATTGTCATCGTAATTGCAGGCGGTTGGGTCGGTGCATCCGCTGATGACCTCGCCTTGCCAGAACCAAGCCAACTCCACCCATTCGGGATGACTGATGTAGGGGTTGTAGTTTCCTTGAACGTCTTGAACGCGTTCGTTGCGTGTAGATTCGAAGTCATCGACGGGATCTGCGATGTGCCAGGCATAGAACATGTCGAGATTCCCTACTTCTGTGATGTCTCCTGCCTGAGTGGGGTACATGGTATAGAAGTAAAAAACTTTTCGGGCAATGTCCCCTTTTACAGACTCCTTGGGCTCCCACGTCGAGCCAGACCTCTCTGACCAAGCTTCTGGATTGTCTGGAATATTGCCTTGAGTGATGTAGGCTCCCGAAGAATTGATTCCGTACCACTGTGCGTTTTCATCGATGACCTCAGCATAAGGTGAGTTGCCTCGGGATGAATTGGCGCTGCCGTGGGAAGGTCGAATATTAAAAAGGTCGGATTTCATAGGAGCAAGGCTACCAAAGAAGCTTTGCGGAATGATGTGCTCCGTATTAATCGGATCTAAATAGGTCGTGAATTCTGCGGGTTGCGTGAAGCCTGTGTAAATGCATTCAATGTTGCCATTGGACTCATCGGTGTATCCGAACATTTGGGATCGGGCTCCGTTGTAACCAAGGTCATCAAAGAATGGTGTGTACCATTCGGCCTTGATCCAACTGCGCAATGCTTCGGAGTTGAGTGATCCCGGATCATTGGGTTGGCTCCAGCTCGTCCCTGCAGAGATTATCGCGCCAAATAAGAAGAGATTTTTGATTAAATTCATGTTGAGTTGACTTAGGGTAAGTTATTGTTTTACAAAGTGTAACTCGGTAAAATCAAAATCAGGATTAGGGATGTCGATGTCGAGGCTTTCAATGGTGCCTTTTGAATTAATCGAGAAATGAGCTGTGCCACTAGGGAGCATCATTTGACGGTCCCAGTGCAGCCGGAAGGTGTCGAAATGCCAGTGTTCGAGGTGGCCAACAAACAACGGGGTTGGATCGAATTGGATGTCCAATCGGTCACCATCGAACCCAATGGTCACCTGACCATACATGGAATCCAAGTATGTCCCGGTGTAATCCTTCAATGGAAGAGATGCCTGTGTTCCCGGAATGCGACTTGCCTCCAAAGCTTCCTGCTCAGCCAGTTTGTCAGTGGGTTCTGCAGCTTTTCTTTCCCTCAAAAAGTCCAATAGGGGTGTGTCTTTTTCGTTTTCCAAAAGGATACCGAGGGCATCGTAGCCCAAGGCCCATGGCACTGAGCTATTGGAGTTGGTGGCAATGAAGATGCCTAGTTTTTCTTCGGGTACTAGCATCTGACGTGAGATCATGCCGTCATATCCTCCAGAGTGGCCAACGGTTTTGTAGCCATGCAAAGTGGACAGCTCCCATCCCAGACCGTAGCCGCGAAAATGCATGGAGGGGATGCGCTTTCTGTAAAACTCAGAGACCGGTATGGGAGTGTGGAGGCTCCACATCTTTTGCGTTTGTTCTGCATTCCACAATCGCCCGTTTTCGGTGCGCCCGCTGTCCAATTGAACAATCATCCATTTCCCCATTTCTTCCACACTCGTAATAAGAGCGCCGGCCGGTGCCATGTTATCCCAATTCACCCATTCAATGCTGGCGAGGCGACCGTCCTCCAATTCGTTGTGAGGCAATGCGACGTTTTTGAATTTGTCCAAGGATTGCGTCGAAAGCGCCGCGCGCTCCATTCCCAATGGGGTGAGAAGGGAATCTTGGATGCAGTTCGTCCATGAACGTCCGGTTACCCGTTCGATGACTTTTCCCGCAGCGATGTACATGATGTTTTGATAGCCAAATTCTGTCCGAAAGCTGCTCGCAGGCTGCAAGTAGCGCGCTCGGTGCAATACTTCATCTGACGTCCATTTGGTTCCGTACCACAGCAGATCTCCTGAAAAGGTAGCAAGTCCGCTTCGGTGACAAAGCAAATCGGTAATGCGCAATTCAGAGGTCACGTAGGAATCGTGCAATTCGAAGTCAGGCAAATAATCCTGAACCCGATCATTCCAATTTATGGCGCCCGCATCAACGAGTTGGGCTAATGCCGCACTCGTGTATGCTTTGGTATTTGACGCAACAGCATACAGCGTGGATGGATTAGCTGCTGTTTTGGACGAAGCGTCTAAGACACCATGAGATTTTGACCACACCAACTTTCCGTTGTGAACGACCGCGACGGATAGGGAGGGTAAATGGAGCGTTTCCACAGCCGTAGCCATGGTTTCGTCCAGCCGCATCCACTGCTTTTTGCTTACCGTTAAGTCTCCTTGTCCCCAAACTGGCGCAAAACAGAAGCTTGCGCATAACATTCCAAGAGCAAGCGCCTTGAATTCAAATCGCTTTAATGAAATTTGACTGTACATAAAAGCTAATTTCGGGCACATGACTTCGAAAGCATTAAAAATTGGAGATAAAGTGCGTTTTCTTAACGATGTGGGGGAAGGTGTCGTCACCCAGGTCTTAGACAATGATTGCTACATGGTCGAGGATGACAATGGATTTGAGTATACCCATCCGTCAACCGAATTGATTGGAATAGAAAATGCGAAAATCGAGGCGCAGGCGTACGATCGAGCAATTCCCACGGTCTTAGAAATCTTGCATCAGGAAATTACTCCAGCACATCAGAAAAGAGTGGAGAAGGAGTTTAAAACCAAATACAAAGAGGCCCAATCCACAACGAGCGCACGCGATGAATTCGAAGTCGATCTTCATTTACATGCCATCGTCGACTCCCAGCGTGGCTTAAGTCCTGCTGTTATGTTGGAGCTGCAAATCGCACATTTTGAACGCATGTTGCAAATTGGCATCCGACAACGAACCAAAAAGATGGTCTTCATCCACGGTATTGGACAAGGTGTACTGCGTCATCAAATTTGGAGTCGTGTAGAACAGTACTATCCGGATTGCAGCTGTAAATCAGCGGATCCCCGCAAATTTGGAAGTGGTGCCACAGAAGTTTGGATCGGAGAGGGAGCCTTTCGTTCCTGAGGGTCAATTCTGTTCTTTTTCCTGTGCCTTCTGGTCCGCCCATTCGCGAGCGACGGTTTTGAGATCGCGTTCTGGGTCGCGAATAATCAGGCTTTTTGCATCAATGGTAACGGGCTCTTCCAGTTCTTCCCACGTTTTGCACTCGATGCGATAACGCGCTGTTCCATTTGCATCCTTGCGTTCAATGGAATGAATGGGAAACTTCTGGGCAAGAGCAGGAAGCCTCATGGCTTCAATGGGTTGAAGGCAGATCCACTGGTAAATTGCCTGCGCATGGTCCACATCTTTTTCGGTGCTCATTTCCAACGTGAACGTGTCGCCTTCGACGGAAAGATTCCATCTGCTTAGTTCAGCGTTGCTGGATTTTTCTTGGGTCCAATCTTTGGCCTTCTTCGGGAGAAAGATGCTCGGATTGCCTGTAAAACCAGCTTGTTCAGCGATGCGAGCAGGAATGTATGAACCTTCAAGTTTGTTTAAATCAAGGCTGGCCGCTCGTCCAGTCGTTGGATCCAAGAAAAAGAGGCCGCCAGAGCGTTCTGAAAGGTGCTTCCAAATTGCAGGGCCTTGCGGTTGTTTCGGGTTGTACCAAAATTCCTGCAGTTGACGTTGACCAGCGCGGTCGATTGTAATTTCAGCTCGATAAGTCCAGATGTATTCGTCATCTCCGAGCTGGCTTTGGCTGAATGCTGCAATTTCCTCTCTCAGCGCTGCCTGTATCGCCACTCGTTCTGCACGTGCGGAATCCATGATCGTAGAATCTGCTGCTTCAGTCGGCGAGGCGGAATGCGCGAGGGAATCATTTGACAGTGTGGCATCCATCGTTTGACCGATAACCGGAGAAACCAATGCAACAAACAACGGTATCAGACTTGCGCAGATGTAAAATCGTGACGGGTTTATCATAAACCGAAGATACGGTTCAATTAATTTCGTCCGCGTCTCCGGAGTTTTTTTGGATTGTTCCAGGGACTTGTGATTTCGGGGTCTCGCACGTCTATGTCAGGCTGAAGAATCCATTGTCCTTTTTTCCAAACCAGACCGTCATATGACATGTCAGGGCCGTAAAAGGCTGTTTGTCCTTCAAGTTCTTCGCGTGGAGGGCTGAGATGATCCATGACAATCATGTTCATGTCTTCACGCCATTGAAGCGTTGCAGAAACCTGGTCTGAATACTCAAGGATGTATCGCTTGGTGGTGCCTCTTCCCGCCGAAATGATGGGAACGCCAAATTTCAATTTATTTCCACTTACGGTCAAAGTTTCGACAATTTTACGGGTCCGAATGTTGTCCGCACCATCCCAGCCCAATAAGGTGTATACGGGCCGACTTCCCTGGTAGCAAATCAGTGCTTTGTAATACACCGCGCCAGGCCACTGCTTGGAGGTATACCTTGATTTGGTATCGAGCGTCGGCCCGAATGAGGTCACATTCTTGGAGCGAAGTAATTCAACCTTTTGCTCTCCATTGCGGGACGTGGAAACAACCACTCCACCATAGACCTGACGCTGGTTGGAAATTTCTACATTCCAGGAAATCACCGCAATGTGATCATTGCCGGTTCCCGCTTCCGCAAAGCCTAGGACGTCTTTCAAGGGGTCACAAGACGCTGAGTTAAACGGTTCGTTCTCCCAATATTGAACTAGAGCGAGGCTCATCGCCTCACTCTCCGCTATCCTTTCTTCGTCCGATGGGAGCTTTTGTAAATCCTGATAACGCTGCGCAAAATCATCAAATGATTGCCTTTCCTGGGCATCACATTTTAATGCGAAAATGAGAACCAAGCAGGAGGGGAGGAAGACGTGAGCCATAAACCGAATGCGCATGGAGATGAAACGGGATTTAGAGCGATTGGATTGCCTCTTTAAAGGTGCAAGAATGATTTTTTGGCTAAAAGCATTTCTTCGGATTCCCGATGTTCGGGATCATCCACGCAACAATCGACCGGGCAAACCGCTGCGCACTGCGGTTCGTCGTGAAAACCGACGCACTCAGTGCATTTCTCGTGGGCAATAAAATATACATCCATATCGCGCGGGTCTTGTTCCACGTCTGCATCAACCGCTCCAACGGTTGGGTGATCCCCCTGACCTTGGAAGCCAGTTCCATCGGAAAACTTCCATTCTGCGCCGCCCTCGTATATGGCGTTGTTCGGACACTCGGGTTCGCATGCACCGCAGTTGATGCATTCATCTGTAATCATTATGGCCATGATGTCACTGTAGTCTCTGGTTGCAACGTTAAATTTGGGACGAAGATACGCACTCATATGACCAACACATTTAAATCAGGCCTTGTTCAACTGGGGCAATGGTTTCGGGGTGAATTACCCGGGCGAGGCGGGGATGACGCTGACTTGCTTTCTACAGCCGAAGGGCAAAACCGTTGGTTTACGCCGGATTTTGTTCGAATGGCTTTGCATGCCAACGGAACGATGCTTGACCCCTTGACCTTGGATCGATGGACCGATGAATACCCTGAACTTTCAATGGAGCGAAAGCCTCAGCGTATTGGTCTTGTGCTTGCGGGCAACTTACCCATGGTGGGATGGCATGACATCCTCTGTGTCTTGATGAGTGGCCACTGTGCTGTAATTAAATGCAGCTCGAGCGATGGCATCTTGATTCCTGCAGCGATCGAGGCTTTGCAGGGTTTTGTTGGGAAATTGGACTTGGTTGATAGGGTTGAATTCGTCTCGGGTCAGTTGGGGAGTTTAGATGCCGTAATTGCCACAGGCAGTGCCAATTCAAATCGCTATTTCGAATATTATTTTCGAGCATTGCCCAAGGTCTTACGCAGTCAACGCACCAGTGCGGCCGTGCTACTTGGGACAGAGACCGATGATGAATTGCGCGCCTTGGGAGCTGATGTGTTTAACTACTATGGCATGGGATGCCGGAGTGTAACCAAATTATTTTTGCCGACGGGATTTGATTTAGACCGCTTATTCGCTGTGTGGGTGGACTGGGCGCATGTAGCCAACAATAACAAGTATGCGAACAACTATGATTACCACAAGGCCGTTTGGTTGTTGAATCAATACCAGTTGATTGAAAATGGCTTCGTGTTATTAAAGCAAGATGATGGCTGGTTCAGCCCTGTTGGGACGCTTTATTACGATTTCTATGATGATTTGTCGGATGTAGGCCAAGCCGTTGAACAGCACGCAGACTCGATTCAATGTATAGCAACGTCCGACCGCGATGCGCTGGGTATGCTGGCTTCTCCCATCGTTGCGTTGGGTCAAACCCAATGTCCCGCTCCATGGGAATATGCTGATGGCATAGACACATTATCTTTTTTATTGGCGCTATCTTCGTCACCTGTGGCACGGTAGGTGCCGAAATTGAAAACCAACATGGCCTCACGTTATTTTCTCGCAGCGTTGTTACTTATCAGTTGGGTTGGATGCTCAACGGACATTGAGTTGAATGCGCCTTACCAGAGAACCCCAGTTGTCTTTTCCTTGTTGGATGCTGCGCAGGATACCCAATGGGTGCGCATAAACCGCACATGGTTGGGCGATGGAAACCAATTAGATGCAGCGTTGGTTGCCGATAGCAGTGAATATCTGGCGGAAGAACTTGCTGTGGAAATAACGGAGCGGATGAACGGTGCCGACGTGCAGTCATGGACGCTGAAGGACACGGTCATCTCGAATAAATCCGATGAAGGCATCTTTTACTCTCCGGATCAACAAATGTGGTTTTTTGTTCCGGAACAAGGGCTCGACACGGATGCGGAATACGATTTGGATATTTCCATTTTGACAGAAGATGCGCAGATCACTTCTTCAACCAATATGATTGCAGAGCAAATCGGGAACATCACCCAGCCACCGCCGGGCGTGAACAATTTCAAATTGGGATTTGCCAGCGTGAGTCAAACCATCATCTATCCTGACATTACGTTCAAGTGGTCATCAACAGAAGGAGCGAGTCGCTACGACATTGCGGTTTATGTTCATGTCATTGAGCGCATTTGGAATGACTTAGGTCATACAGACTTGGCAGAAGAGCGCGAGCGCTTGATTGAATGGAACATCGGCACCTTGAACACAGAAAACGATGAAGGAGGACAGGTGCTGCAAAAAGCAGTGAGCGGAGAGCGGTTTTATTCGATTTTAGCGACCAAATTGGAAGTGGACCCCTACATCACTCGGGTCTTGGGCGTGTGGGATGAAGATGTCCAAATTGTGCGAGCGGTGGACTTCGTATTGACGGTAGCGAACGATGAGCTTTCTACGTATTTAGAGGTCAATGCCCCTGTAACAGGGGTCATACAGGAACGTCCTCAATACACCAACATCAATGGCGGTCTGGGGTTGTTCGCGTCTCGTAGTACGCAAGGTGTCTATGGCATTGGCTATACCACGGCTTCCATGCAAGCTTTAAGGGAAGGCAATCTAACCGACTCATTGAACTTTTGCTCGCCCAATCCTTTCTCTGATTATTACTGCGATTGATGGAACATACCTTAGCAGCCCAAGTCCATGATGCCACCATCGAATTGTCCATGGGGCTATACACGATTCGATTTGCTGCAGAAGCGGTTTTGGACTTGAATCAAATGAAGCGGGTTGAGCAGGCGCGCCGTGAATTGCTGGAAGGAGGTGTGGGGCCTGTGCTTGTTTTGATTCCCAAGAACGCGGCGTTAGTGGAGCAGGAAGCCTTGGCTTGGTTGGGTTCTGATGAGGCCATGCTGGATGTGCCAGCGCGAGCCGTGGTAGTGCCTTCTTCCATTCAGGTGCTTCGGGACAAGATTCGCTGGGCGCTCTTCAAACCTTCTGTTGCTTTCAGAGTCTTTCGCAATCCCCAAGTTGCAAAGGGATGGGTTCTTGACGAATGGTACACCACCCAAGTGGGTGCGGAAATCGACGCGTTTGAATCTGAAGGATTGATTTGATTCAGCGCGCAGTTCAGCCGCGCAGTTCAGCGCACATATATGCGCTCAATGCTGCTGCAATGGTCTGCGATGGTAGTGCGTTTCACCAAGTAAACTCCAGCTTCCAGCTCTTCGGGAACCCCAAAACCTGCTGAGTGACCGTTCATCAATTCTTTTCCTTGGATGTCCATGAAGGACCAGTCAGTGGTCTCATTCCACTGAATCCAATGTCCGCGGAGAACGGGGTTCGGAAAAGCAGGAGCTACCTCCAGCGCAGTAGGGATATACACCGCATTGGGTTCACTCAAATCTTGGAATGATGCAACAAGAGGAAGGCCTAGGATTTCGGTTATTTCCAGCAAAGGAAAGCCCATTCCTTCTGCCCACCATTGGTAGGTGACTTGTTCGCGTTCTAAGGTGAATGGCTCACCGAGTTCTTCGATAAATACATCGTCAGTAGCCGCGAGATCGGTCCGGGTGCGGAGAACTTCGTAGGAACCGCTCGGTAGAATTAGCGTACCCCAACCATCCACCACCACCTGTCGTTCTTGAACGAGCCCGTAGGTCAGGATGCCTGTCAAATCTAAATTGAACGAGGCTGTGCTGGTCATTTCTGCCCCATATTCAAGCGGCAATGGGAGGATCTCATCGATGTCGTCATAGGCCACAGGAAGATCAAAACCTGCGGCACTCAGGCCTAAACCGGCAATGGCATACACGTCTCCATTTGATTGATAAAAGTTATTGAATCCATCCAGGGGAATATCGATGCCCAAATCGGGGAATTCCGTTGGCAAAAAGAAATCGGATTGATAAGCCGAATTAAATGGACTATTGAAAACAAAGGCAGCGCTAAAGCTGGCGTCATTGATATTGACTGGCGTAATAGGCGCCTCGCCAATGCTGATCAAGTCGCTGGCATCCCACGTCATATCGGCACCGATAATACCTCCTAAGGTTACGTCGGTGATCGCTGCTGTATAGATGGGATAGGTCACATCCGCTTGAGGTAAGTCAGAAGAGGTGATGGTTATTTGGGCAAAGACGGTGGCCCAGCTGCTTAGGGCGAATAGACAAATGGCAATCAAGTGCTTCATTGGAAATGAGAATTGACTCCGAAAGTACGATTTAACCGCTTAATCCTCGCTCTTCCAGTCTCCCCATCGGTTGAATTCTCGTCGAAATCGCAATCCAACACCCTGGGTCTGTGTGCCTTCTATTGCATTGCTGAGTCCCGGGTTTTGACGAGAGTGTCCTGTGAGCTGCCAGGTTCCTTCATCACTCAAATCATAGCTTATCACCAAATCCTGCAATTGTAAATCACCCGGTTGGATTTGCCCCACGGATTGAGCGCCCACAGCACCTTCAATGTGAAGTCGGTCATTGAAAAGCTGGGTACTCATCGCAATGCCCAAGGCTTGCTCTCCACTGAATTCGTCTTGGTCGTAATCGAGTCCCAGGTCCATACCAGGAGAAATCTGGGAGATCCAATGACCAAGTTGATTCGCAAGGAGTTGGGTGCTTTGAGCGGGATTGAGAAAACCTCCAATGGCAGCCTGGGACAGGTCGGTGCTAAAGAATTGATTCATTACCAGCAGGCTCAATCCTTGCCGCTGCAGCTCTTCCTCGTTTACCAAGGCGTTTTCCATCAACGCTTGAATGCGAGAGTCGGCATTCGGGGCTTGGATATCAAAACTCAAGGATGGCCTCATTAGCGCACCCGTCAACTGAAGTCCAAGCTCAACTGGAATTCGTCCGGGTAAATCAGCTACATCGGGAAGCAAAGGATCCAGCCGCGCGCGTGTGGCATAGGAAGTAGCCAGGTCGATTTCTGCTTGGTAGGGATCGCCTTCCCAGACAATGGTGCCTCCGGGTGCAACATGGAAGCGCTTACTCAGCCAATTCTGTAACGTGAAATAGTAAACACCTTCTGTGACTTCTAGCCCTCCAGTCAGTTGCAGATGTTCAAAGTCATCCACGGTCAAATCCAGATGTCCTTTTGCCTTGCCGACGATCTCATCTCCAACGCTACGGTCGAAGATGATGCGCGCTTCTGCATCTGGTGTCACGTCAATTCCCAAATTGAGTTGGACTTCGGAAAAATCCCCTCTTCTCTCAACGATGGGTTTAGCCAATTCTGTATTGGATGTGAAACGTACAAATTGAGCAGATGCCACGTCGGTACTTACATCCAGTGGCAGAGAAAAAACCGTCCCGCTCTCGGTTTGAAGTTCCGCGTCTATGGTCAGGTTTTGCCCATATCCAGCAATGTTGATGTCTCCGGTGCAGTTCACCTCTCCGAAAAAGAATCCATCATCCGTGGAAGGAGTATTCATCAATTGAATGGGCATGGCCTGGGCATCAATTCCAAAATCGAGGTCCCATTGCTGGAAATCATCATGCAGCACAGTTCCATTGAATCGGGCTTTTTGGCCGGATTCGTCTGTTAATTCCCATTGGTTCAATAGAAATTCAGTGGGAAGAATTTGTGCCTTCCCGCTGAGCGTGTACCGTGTGTTGAGAAAGGGTACGCGCAGAGCTGTTTGCTCTGTCGTCATATATCCATTCAATTCGGCGCCATTGCCCAGGCCCAAGAATCGAAGCATGCCTTGCACAGTTCCTTCCAATTGGATGCTTTCGTCGGGGATAAATTGATTGATCGGGGAGAGATCAATCTGCTCAAACGTTAGCCGTCCTTTGGATTTTTTGGGGTCATCCATAGATAAGACCATGTCACCGTTTATTTGGCCTTCGGGGCCAATATCAGCCGAGAGCTCCACCCGAGGCGTGCGCAATGATCCGGCGATTTGTGTTGTGATGTTCGATGCCAGCAGATCTTTCCAGCCTAGCTCTTGAAGCTGAAGCTCGCCCTCGATTTCAGGTTCTGACAAATTACCTGAAATATTGAGTTCTCCGCTGAATCCCTCTGCGCTCCATGGATCGGGCATCTGAGAAAGTCCTTGAAATGTTCGCCAGTTTAACTCCGTCGAAACATCAATTCCTCCATTCAGTTGGTAGGACCCTTCCATAGTCGCATAGCCCAAAGAAGATTCCACTCGGAAGGATTGAGCCTCCAGTTCACGTTCCGTGTTGGACCATTTCGCGTGCAAGGGTTCTTGCAAGGTAAAATTATCACCTTCAAAAGGTATGCGCAATGAATCCAGGGTAAATCCATACCCATCTGGGATGGAGCTAATTTCGAAAGACAGGGCTCCCGGCGCCCGCTCGGCCCCTTGTTCCCAGTCAGCCTGACCTGACCAGGCTGTGGATTGAACTGCACGGATGCCAATGGACGAGCCGATTGGTTTCTTGTTCAAAATCGCTTGTTCGATTGCACACGAAACTTCGGCATGATCCATTCCATCGATGTCCCAGGTAAGCTGCAAATTTTGGGCTTTGAGGCCTCCGTAGGTTAACGAAGCAAGGTCAGCTTGGAGCGCAATTGACTGAGAATCCCACAGGCCTTGAATCGTACTCATGTTCCCAAGGGTAAATGGCAAGTCCGCCATCAGGCCAATCGGATTGAACCGAACTACCGTGGTGGCGAACTCGAGTCGGGGACTCACTGTCGTACCACGTGCCGAAGCAGAGGAGCGAGGAGACTCAGGCTGAGGCCATGTCCAAGGGTGGAGTCGCCATTGATCGGATGCCTGAGAATTCCCTCGTGCGAAACCGTTGATGAGGTCGGACTCCCATGTGACCTCCCATTCAGAATCGGTTTGTTTTTGCACAAGATCGAATCGTTCGAAGGACCGGGGTACGCTATTCTCCAGTAATGTGATGTCTCGAAGTTCAACGATCTGCATGCCATTCCCTTCCCACGTTGCGTTTCCGCGGGCACTCAATTGGGCAAACAGATCCCATTCACGGGTGGCGAGGTCAGAGTGCAGTTGTTCGATGCTGCATTGGGTGGTGTGAGACCAACCCATTGAATCCCATTCAGCCTCCGCCTTGCCTTGAAGAAGGGATCCTTTGCCATCCGAGAGCAGGAAGGAGGATCTACCTTGCTCAGTATCCCACAAAAAATCACTTTCTACTCGCCAAGGTCGGCCCCAGGAGGTTTCAGAATTTTCACTGAAAGTCAGGCCTTCCAAGGTCAAATGGAGATCGTTTAGATCTTCGTGGGGCCTCCACTGAAGGCCGATGGACTTCTCTATCTGAGTAGCTTTTCCAAGCGGTGAACATTTCAATGCAATCTCGTCATCTTCGCCTTCGATTTCCGCCTGCCAGACAGAGGATTCTTTGATGTAACGAGGACAACTAATCTGGCTCCAAACGACATCCCATTCAGACGCAAGTGGCCTCAAGAGGAAAGGTCCGGCGGACCATTTTCCGGAGTCCCATTTCGCAGGAATTGTCCAATCTCCAATCTCCACTTGTCCTGCGATTTCGTCATTTTCGTTGCCACGGAATTGAGCGATTAATCGATGTTCAGGTGCTCGGGACTTAAGCAGTTCGACCCACGTCACCGAGGTGTCCAGCGGCCAAGTTTTGGGAGTCCAATTCCAATCTAAATCCATTGCACTTTCGGTCTCACCTCGCTGAAATGCACCTTGGATCGCTCCCCAATTCGATTGAGTCTGAACTTCGAGAAATGACTTCGCTTCATCGATTCCCACCCGTGCATGCAGCGAATCAAACTCCATGGGCGAAGACCACGCTCCAGATAATTCTTGGGGATGAAGCCTCAGCTGCGCGTGGCGAAGAGCTGCGCTGAAATGCGCAGGACCGAGCATGAATGAATCAATTTCTGCTGTCGGAATTTCGATGCCCATGCTGCCCCTTTCTTCTTCTATGCTGAGATCTAGGCCCTCTATGCCAATTTGCCGAATTTCACATGAGAACGGCACCCCAGAAGCAGCTTCACCTCCTGACAATTTCGACGACCACGCAGCGGGGATGCTTCCGCTGATCTGAGTGATATCTAGCCGTTTGATAATCCATTTGTCGTGGTGTTGCCAAAATCCATGAGGCAAAATGTGCACCGATGCGGCACTCAGAAAGATCCCTGTGCTGTCGGAGGCTACAAGTTCATGGAGTTCAATTTCTGGAGGAAATAAAGCAATGGATGCACCGTTCACATGGACATTTGCGCCCCATTCTGCAGCGTTTTTAGATAGGAAATAATTAAGCGCGGCGGTTTGAACAGGCTTGGTCATTAGGAAAATCACCAAGAGTCCGGCTACAGCAAATATTCCGATGAAGTATTTCCAATATTTATTTGTCAGCACTGTGGGCAGCTATTGGCAGTGAAATTATACTTTTGTGGTCAGAAATCATGCCACAACTACCTGTAATTCTCGCTTTTGAATCATCGTGTGATGATACAGGTGTATCTGTTATCCAGGGAAACAAGGTCCTTGCGAACACCGTGGCGAACCAAGCTGTGCATGAAAAATTCGGTGGTGTAGTTCCCGAGTTGGCGAGTCGTGCGCACGTGCAAAACATCGTTCCGGCCTTGGATTCTGCGTTGCAGGAATCTGGAATTGATGTGGAGGCCATCGATGCAGTGGCGTACACACTAGGCCCGGGATTGATGGGTTCGTTGCATGTGGGTTCGGCATTTGCGAAGTCGTGGGCTTGGAGCCACAGCATTCCGATGATCCCTGTAAACCATATGCAGGCTCATATTCTGGCCCATTTCTTGGCGCCTGGACCTTATCCGACCTTCCCGTTTTTATGCTTGACAGTCTCAGGCGGCCATACGCAGTTGGTTCACGTCAATTCTGTCTTGGACATGAAGGTGTTGGGCACGACCCGGGATGATGCGGCGGGAGAGGCTTTTGATAAGGTTGCAAAGTTGATGGGTTTGCCTTATCCGGGAGGTCCTGTCCTGGATCGTATGGCGGCAGAAGGGGACGCAGCGGCTTTTGCATTTTCTAAGCCGAATGTAGCGGGTTTGGACATGAGCTTCAGTGGACTCAAAACCCAAATTTGGCAATTCCTTCAGCGGGCAACGCAAGAAGACTCCACGTTTATTGCACGCCACCAAAATGATATTGCGGCAAGTGTTCAAAAGACGATTTTAGATGTGTTGATTGAGAAGCTTGAAGCCGCTGCAGTCCAAACTGGTATAAAGCGCATCGCTATTGCAGGAGGTGTATCAGCCAATAGTGGATTGCGTGCACGATTGGCTGCAAAACAGGAAAGCGATCAGTGGGAGGTATTCATTCCCCCTTTGTCATACTGCACAGACAATGCTGCTATGGTGGCCATGGCCGGTTCGCTCATGTTGGAGGCAGGATCGGCCGGGAAGCTATCAGATGAGCCGCAACCTCGCTGGACGCTCTAAGGAATTTTTTCTAACTAGCTTGTCTTTGTTCACGCTGATTCCAAGCGGGTTCCAATACCCAGAGAGGGAAGCTCAATCGTGCAGTCACTCCGCATGGAAAGGGATGCTCCTCGAGCCCCTCTTGAATTTTCAAAGTGCCGCGATGCCGGAGCAAAGTCAGCCGTTCTCGGACGATAGCCGTTCCCCTGGATCGATGCTTTTGGCGATGGGGGTCAGAGGCTTTGGATAATCCAGATCCATTATCACAAACGTTGATTTCCAAATCTTCGTTAATCCATCTAATTTGAATCTGCACTTCAGGATTGGCAATGGCTTGGTCAGCCAATCCGTGCCATATGGCATTTTCAACAAGGGGTTGAAGGATAAAGAGTGGACAAGGGGTTAATTCGGGTAATACATCCTTGTGGATGTTCCACACAAAAGTGATGGGTCGATCCAAGCGAATCCGCTCTAAGTCAACATACTGATTCACGTGTTCGATTTCTTGTGACAAGGGCCCAAGAATGTGTTCCTGAGACATGAAACCGAGCATTAAAAGCCTTCGAAATCGATGAAAAACACGGCTGGCTCGCTCGCTTTCTGCATTTTGGAGCAAGTGTTGAACCCCCGTGAGCACATTGAACAAGAAGTGCGGATTCATTTGAGACTTCAAATGCTTGCGCTTTGTTTCAACGACTTTTTCCTTCAAGGCGAGGTTTTGTTGCGATTGCGATACGCTTTGCAACAACAATTGCTCTTGAATGAGTGTGTTTTTGGTTTGCTTCGGAATCGCCGTTAATTGCCTCAGTCGATAGCCGTAGGTCGCTCCATTGATTCCCATTAAAGCGACGGCCGTCAGAGCAATGCGAAGAACGCTCGAATGCATTTCCTGGGGTAATAGCTCAAATTGGAGGCAAACAATAAACAGCATTGCGATAAAGGCGAATGCGCTGGAAGCTGCGGCTAAGGCGATTTGCCAATGGGGGATGTAGGCTGAATTTCGGCGATAAATCTTGATAAGATTCAGGGCCATTACAAACCCCAAACAAAAGAGAATGACAAGCGCGATCAGGAAGATCTCAAGCTCGTTCAAAACAGCAAGTGACATACTCGAAATTTAAGCCAAAGCAGCGGGCTCAACGGGGGTGGAATTTGTAAGTGTCGGCGCACAGTTTATGCATGCCAGCCTGAAGTGTGTTAGGCCTCGAGGTCGTCGGTAACATACGCCTGTCGCAGGGCGCTTCGGAGTTTACGGCAGTATTCTTCCTTTAGCCAGTTTTTGTAGTTCTCCGTGGTCTTGGCAATGCATTTGGAGTAAAGTCGAATCCGATACGTAATGTCTCCTTCGAGTTCTTTGGCTAAATCAAAGGCATCCCACAAATCATCGCATACATATCGAATGATTTCAATGTGGTGGTCGATGCTTCGTTCAATGGCCTCCTTGGGTCTTCCACCATCCCGGGTCACTTGAACATAGGCTTCGGCCATGTTGAAATCTGGATCAGGCCCTCCCTGAAGCTTTTCCATCAATTCATTCGAATACTCGAAAACGAATTCATCTTCGATTTCTTCATCGGTGTAAAGCCCTTCAATAAACGAATTGGGTGATTTGAAAATTTCGGCCCAATTGATGTGCGCCTCCCACAAGCCAAATCTTCGAGCATTGTTCCCCAAATCAATCACATTGAAATGCCGCTTTTTTGGCAAAATTCGAGAACCACGGCCAATCATTTGGTGATACAACGTCAGGGATTTCGTCGCTCGATTCAAAATGATGGTTTGCACCGATGGCGAATCGAAACCGGTAGTCAAGATGGAGACCGAACTCAGGATAGCGTCGGGTTTCTTTTCAAACCACGTCAAGATGTCTTGCCGTTCCTTTTCACTGTGCGTGTTATCCAAGTGCATGCACTCGTAGCCCTCTTCAATGAACATCGCTTGTACCTGCTTCGAAGTATTGATGCCATTATTGAAAATCAATGTCTTCGTTCCTTTTGCTTTCTCCTCATACGCATAGAGCAGCTTCTCCTGCATCAGGTAATTGCCATACAGGCGTTCTGAACTACTAACTGTATAATCGCCGTTGATGCCAATTTTGAGAGAACGCAAATTCACATCATAACTGTACGTAATGGCCTTGGCTAAGAATTCATCCTCAACCAAAGCAGAAATCGATTCTCCAACGATGAGTTCGTTGTAGTTGTCTTTGAGAGGCAATTTTACGTTCGAGCTCAGCGGTGTGGCGGTTACGCCAAGAATGACTTGATTCGCAAAGTGTCCAAAAAGCTTTCGAAAGCTGTTGTAGTGGGCCTCGTCAATGACCACCAAGCCAAGGTTGTCAAACTCAATCCGCTCGTCATTAAGTCGGTTGTTCAGCGTCTCCACCATCGCGACGAAACACCAGTGATCATCCTCCTCCTCGAGTTCTTTGACTTTGCTGTTGATGATTTTGTTCGGAATTCCAATGTCCGTCAGCATGCGACTTGTTTGGCCGCACAATTCAATTCGGTGGGTGAGGATGAGGACTCGTTTGCCGGTTTTGAGGATAAACTGCTTCGCGAGTTCCGAGAAAATCACTGTTTTTCCCCCGCCTGTCGGCAATTGAAACAACAAATTGTATCGCTCTGGAAACTTATCCATGCGTCCCAGCAAGGTTGCGATGGCACTCTCTTGGTATCCGTAAAGGTTTTTGCCTTTGTGGGATTCGAGTTGCTTTTTAAGGTGGGTGTCGGTCAAAGACAAGGTCTGCTGGCGTTTTTGGTAGGCCCTTTGCGAAGCATGAGGGATTCTTGCGAAACGACAAAAGTACCCCTTCCATTCCTTCCCTGAAAGAAAATGAATGAAGAGGTTTTCCACCGAAAGACGCGGAGCATTGGAAAACCTGCCTGAATCTTCGATGTTTGTTGTGTGAAACACGCCTCTGTCCCTGCTTTTTTAGATGACATTCCTCAGGAATGGGGGGACTTAATCAAGCATGTCACCTTCGATTGGGAACGTTTAAACCGTGCGGTTGAGCAGGAGCGACAAGTGCATCCTTGTTACCCGCCCCGAGGCAAGGAATTTGAAGCTCTGCTGTCTGTGCCTCCTTCGAGGGTTCGGGTTGTCATTTGCGGTCAAGATCCGTACCACGGCCCAGGACAAGCGCACGGCCTTGCCTTTTCCGTTTCTGCAGGTGTGCCGCATCCGCCCTCTCTTCGAAACATTATCAAGGAAGCACAGGTGGATTTGGAGTCTCCGTGGCCCTTGGAACAAGATTTTGATCCCGCGGGTGCATTGGGACATTGGGCCCGAGAAGGCGTGCTGTTGCTGAATGACGTTTTGACGGTGCGTGATGGGGCTCCAGGGTCCCACGCGTCATTCGGATGGCAGGAAGTTACTGGAGCCATCCTCGATGCCGTGGCCCAATTGGATGAGCCTATCGCAGTTTTACTTTGGGGCAAGCCTGCCCAGCGGCATGCTGTTCGATTTAAGCAAGATCAACACGCCGTGTTCGAGGCGCCGCACCCGAGCCCTTTATCTGCATACCGCGGATTCTTCGGTGCCAAGCCATTTTCAAAGGCGAATGCTTGGCTGGAGGCTCATGGGAAGCCTGGTGTGAATTGGATGGGCTGAAAACCGGCGACGGCGACATTCAATGGCGCCGCGTGTGGGTTTCACAAAAATGAGACCAACACAGATGTACTTATCGCTGTCATGGGTTGAAACTTCGGAGCGATGGTTCTATCGTGTGAACATGCGCCCAATGCGGTCGTCCCCTCCGAATACGAGCCGATCCAAAGGTCTTCCGCTTGCAGCCAAAGCATTGATCGATCGATTCGATCCTCCTTGTCGATGGGTCACCTTCTCCAAGGGCTCCAAATCATTCCATCCCCAAGCCTTCAAGGTTTTATCTCTGCTGGCTGTCCACAGCATGCCACTGAACTGGCACACTCTGTAAATCGCACTTTCATGAGCGGGTATGGACAACAAAGATGCGCCTGCTGCGTCCCATACACGCAAATGGCCATCGCGTCCACCCGAAATCCAAACGCGTTTTTGCGGATGCCACACGGCAGCATAGGTTCCCCCTGAATGACCTGCAATGGCAATCCCGCCCTTTAAACAACCGACCGCACCGAGAGGAGGGCTTATGATGGCTTCTCCTCCAGAGGTTCCGACAAAAACACCTGCGTCGGAGGGAACAATGCATCTTATTTTACGCGCGCCTTGGATGTGCCATTCGCTTTGTATTTCGTTTTCATTCCATCGAACTACCCGTTCGTCTCCTCCGCCCGTGACCAAGGTTCCGTCCTTCATCCAGGTCAATGCAAACAGGCCAGAGGTATGAGCTTTAATGCGTCTTGCACGATCTGATTCGCCTCTTTTCCATAGGAATAAGTCACCGTTTTCGGCGCCCGCGACCCGCATCTGTTGGTGGGCTGATACTGAATAAAAAGCCTGTTCATGGTGCAGCACGGCCCGGCCTTCACCGCTGCCGTCTTCGGCCCATTCCGCGATGATACCATCGCCTCCCGCTGTTAACCAGCAGGATTGGTCATCAGCCCAAGTCACATCGTAAATCGCACCTCGATGACCGGAAAGTTGTTGGATGGTTTCGTGGGTTCCCATGGATTGCCGAATTTAGCACCTCTAAAAGTCTCCTCCTCATGCAATATGTATTTCTCGCTATGGCCATTCTTACAGTTGTAGCTTTCATTCAATACCGCCGACAAAATAAGCGTTGAATCGCTTTACTAGCCGATTATGAGCAAACCTTCGATCCCAAAAGGAACCCGCGACTTTGGTCCAGCGGTCATGGCCCGACGCAATTGGATGTTCGGCGTCATGCGAAAAGCTTTTGAACGCTATGGTTTTCAGCCTATCGAAACTCCCGCGATGGAGAGTCTGCAGACGCTGACAGGAAAGTATGGAGAGGAAGGGGATCAATTGATATTCAAAATTTTAAACAACGGAGATTACCTCGCAAAGGCCGATGACCAAGCGCTGCAGCTCAAGGATTCCAAATCGGTTATCTCCAGCATTTCAAAAAAAGCACTGCGCTACGATCTGACTGTGCCATTTGCTCGGTTTGTGGTTATGGCACGAAACGATTTGGCATTTCCTTTTAGACGCTATCAAATGCAGACGGTTTGGCGAGGAGATCGCCCGGGTAAGGGCCGGTATCAAGAATTTACTCAATGCGATGCTGACATCATCGGTTCAGATAGCGTGCTGTGCGAGTTGGACTTAATCACTTTGTTTCACGAGGTCCTTCAAGAACTGGGAGTTCCCGGATATGAGATCGTTCTAAACGATCGAAGACTCTTGAATGGTTTGGCACGTTCCTGGGGCATCGAAGACCGTTTCGAAGACTTTACAGTCGCGTTGGATAAATGGGACAAAATTGGAAGCGAGGGTGTTCGCATCGAGCTCAATGATCGCGGGTTCACAGGCGCATCAGTCGATTCCATTATGGGCCTCTTTGAATTGCTTTCGCTTGACGATGTTCACCAAAGACTGGATGGAATGAGAGCGATGGTTAATCCCGATGATTCGGAGGTGCAGGAAGCTTTTGAAGAAGTCAGTGAATTGATCCGAATGGCCGGCGATGCCGGTGTTCGTTCTGAGTATATGGTGTTCGATCCTACGCTGGCCCGAGGATTAAATTATTACACCGGAGCGATTTTTGAGGTGCGGGTCCCTGACGCTCCTGTTGGCAGTATATGCGGGGGAGGGCGTTATGCGGATCTTACGGGCATTTTTGGCTGGGAGGGCATGAGCGGAGTCGGAATCAGTTTTGGAGCAGACCGCATTTACGATGTACTTGATCATTTTGACGCATTTCCCGCGTCGGCTTTGACCCAAGCTCAGGTATTGATTGTTCAGTTGGATGGTGAAGGACGTGAAGAGGGGTTGAGGGCGTTAAGAGGGTTAAGAGAAGCAGGAGTTCGATCCGTTCTCTATCCAGACATAGCCAAATTAAAAAAGCAAATGAAGTACGCTTCTGATTTGGGCGTTCAATTTGTCTTAATGGCCGGTGAAGAAGAACGAGCAAATGGAACCTGGACGGTGCGTAACATGAAAACGGGTGACCAGGTTCAAGTTCCATCCACAGCACTTGTCTCTTGGATGGAGGCAGCAATTATTGGCTAATCGCATCGATAATCTGGGCCTCCATAGACTTAGGCCAAGCCGAGGAATCCCCGAGTAACCGGAAAGTTTGACTGCTCATTTGCTCAGCAGATCCTTCGGGTAAGTACATCGAGTTTGGGGCTGAAAAGCAGGCGACCAGACTCTCGTTGACTTGTTCAAATTGCAGATTGGTATCTCCAATGTCTTCCAGGCTCCTTTCGGCCAAATTAAAATAGGGCCAAAGTGCCTCCTGCACCCAAGCACTGATGAGCAGTGGCTGTGTGTATCGCTTCAAAGTGAAATCATCTAACATCCCGTCATCCACTTCGCATCGAAACCGGTTGCCGGTCAAAAGTTGCATTAACGCCAGGTGGGTCTGTATGTGAACCATCGTCTCATGCAGAGGTAAAAAGGGAGTGGCCCCCTCGTACAGAACTTGCCTCAAATGCCGGGCAAAAAGAGTGATGATCTTTTCCGCTTTTTCATGGTCACCCATGAGCAGATGATTTTCAATCGTGAGCAGGATCAACTCAAACCGATCGCTGAATTGCCTCAACGCGTGCTGGGATAAATTGGTCTTGGTCAGTGCGGTATCCAATTGTTCTTTTTCTTTCAGCCGGTCTAGTTGGTGTTGGAGCGCTCGGAGTCGGTTGTGAAGCACATGAGGGCTTTCGGTATGCAAAGCAGGTTCAAATTGCCAAAAGCTTCGCATACTCAAGATGGCAATCATCGAGGCAATGCCCCACATGATTGGACCCCAATGAGAGGGGAGCAGGAGAACGCAGAGAACCGTGGCAGCAATCGAAACCAGAAAAACCCAATTCTCCTCAAAATTGAATAAACCCAGATTGGAATCTTTCTCAATCATGCCGATGCCAGGAGCGTACTGCAATTGCGCCCAAGCCAAAAGGAAAACAAACGCGCTGACGAAGAGCAAGAGGGCTATCATCGACCTTGAATCAATCGTTCACTCATCCATTCACGTGCAGCGCGGAACGGATGAACGGAGCCAGCTTCAAGGTCTTGCAGGAGCTTGCCCCATTTTTTTGACCCTTCATCGCCATCCATTCTTTGCATGAACAGCAATTGCTGCAGATGGTGTCGAAACTGGATAACCCGCTGGGTTGATCGCTGTTGATTCATCCAACCGTTCGTTATCCACTTGGACTTCAATGCTTCCAGTGCCACGCAGCATTCTTGGATTCCAAGGGCTTCAAGCGCACTGATCATCATGACATCCACTTCATGTCCCCCGGGATTAGGAGGAAATAAGTGAAGCGCTTTTCTGTATTGATTGGCCGTCTCTTCCGCCAGCATCTCTCGTCCGCTGTCGCATTTGTTGACGAGCAACAAATCGGCCATCTCCATGATGCCCCTCTTGATTCCTTGCAGTTCATCGCCGCCACCGGGTAGCATCAGTAAAATAAAAGCATCCGTTAATTCCCGCGCGGCTGTTTCGCTTTGACCCACACCGACTGTTTCGATGATGATGCGGTCATATCCCGCTGCTTCGCATAAAACAATTGCTTCGGAGGTGCCTCTCGTAACACCTCCCAAAGAAGAACCTGTTGGGCTAGGGCGAACAAAAGCGGCCTCATTTTGCGCGAGGCGCTCCATCCGAGTTTTATCCCCAAGAATGCTACCTCCAGTTCGGCTGCTCGAAGGGTCAATGGCCAATACGGCAACCCGGTGACCTTGTTCGATCAAGGCCTCACCGAACTGCTCAATAAAGGTGCTCTTTCCAACTCCAGGAACGCCGGTGATTCCAATGCGCAAACTTTCAGGATGTACTTGATCGCTTACCAGCGCATGAAGAAGTTTGTCCAAGATCTCCAAATCTGACATGCGATTACTTTCTGTCAGCGTGATGGCTTGTCCAAGCACTTCTCGGTTCCCTGCTCGAATTTGCGTGGCCCAATCATCCATGTTTGGCCGGAAACCTTGTGCAGCGCGAATCCGCTCAAGGGCACTCTTTCTTGCTTGAGCGCCTTTGGGGTTTTGGCCTTTTTTATCTGCTGAATCCAACGCCACGAGTCGAAGTTAACGCGAAGTACGGCCTATCTTGCAGCCGTGGAAAGGACTTTTTTACGAACGGCATGTTGGGTTTTTTGCATGTATCTGCCTTTTGCGTGCTCAGCTCAAAGCCAAGTCGAGCCTGCACGGTGCGATTCATTGATGTTTATTACGGGACGGGTAATTGATGAATCTGCTCATTTGGTGCCCGTTGCCATGGTGGTCAACCGCGGACTGGATGGAGGAGGGCAGTTTGTAGATCATCAGGGACAGTTCTTGCTGGCTGTTTGTCCAGGCGATACCATTGCCTTTGGTGCAATTGGGTTTCATACCATCGAGCGTGTGGCTCCTCTGGATGGCCGTCAATGGGATTGGGAAATCAGATTGCGCAGACTGCGCGTCGAAGTGGGGGTAGCTGAGGTTGTGGCACCAAGGGAGCTTCGAGAAATCGTGCGTGATATTGAAGCACTTGGATACAATGAAGACGATTTTAGGCTTACCCCAATTGATGCGCTGAGCAGCCCTATAACCTTCTTGTATCAGATGCTCAGTAGAGAAGAACAGAGCAAGCGGCTCGTGGCACAATTAGAGAACATAGATCAAAGGCACGACCTTCTTCGGGAGTTGTTTGTGAAGTATGTGAACTATGAAATCATTCGATTGAGACCAGACGAATTTGATGCGTTCATCGCATTCAGTGATCCGGGCGATGAATTGCTTCAGGCGTGGACACAATATGAGTTTATTCGCTATATCCAGCAGCGCTTTGAGTTATTTAGGACTCTCCCTTCTCGCCTGAATGATTCAGATTATCAGTATCATTTGGATGATTGATACGGCTTCAACCGCTGTTAACTCAATAGGGCGCTGTCTAAGTAATGGACAAAAAACTGACAGCACCAACCGATGGAGCAGAGGCCCACTCCGGCTACATGCCATGGTCTTCTGCTTGGAGCTAATTGGTCGAATCGAATGACCATATCCACGAACAGAACAACAGATCCGATGCCTTGAGCAAGCAGCCAACCTCCCCTATAATTCTGGAACGGCGCACCAAATTCAATTTCTGAGAATATTTCGAAAAGAAAAACCAATTGCAACAGTATCATGACGGCAAAAAGCAGATTCAATGATGTTAGGGTGGAAGAGTTGCTCATGTTTTGAAAAAGATATACTAAGTTTGACATCCCTGCGTTCTGAACCCACCAATTGAAATAGTGATGCTGACGAATAAACAGAACACCACAAAAATAGACTCATCTGACCTGGATGTGAAAGGAATTAACCATGCTCAATTGCAGCAGGTAATTGTCGTTGTTTTGGGCCTCCTGATGCTCGCTGTATTTGCGACCTCTTGCACTTCTCAAAAATCGTGCAGCGCATATCAATCCGTAGAGCAAGTTGACTGATGCGATGCGCATCAAAATTGGAAATAGATGAAAGGCTGGACGCCAGAAGCTAGTCCAGCGTAGGCCAATGCAATGACAGCGAGCGTTGCGGCCAATTGTACAAGGAATGGTGCGTGAGCAAAGGCCTTCCTGTAGTTTCTTTTGAATCTTTCTGGAATCAGATGAATTGCAAAACCAGCTGCCATTAGGCTCAGCACCGGTGCGTAACCGGTTGCAATTTCCAGGATGGGGCTGGACCAAAATGAGGACGTCAATCGGTTGATCATTTCATTGGCCGTGAACCATTCTTCCCAGATGTTGTGAGGTTGATCCAGGCCCTCCCAGCTGACATGGCTTCCTGATCGGAACCAAATACGGGTAAAGGTGATAAAATGAAACGTCAAAAAAATGCCGATGGCGCGTTTCCACCATTGGCGTCCTGTTTCCCATGGACTAATGCGCCTCCAGCCCTTATAAACAACCAACCCCAGCCCATTCAGTCCACCCCAAAGCACGAAATTCCAGCTCGCTCCGTGCCAAAGTCCGCCAAGGAGCATGGTCATCATTAAGTTGACGTTTGTACTAAGTCTTCTGCGAATTCCCGGTATGCCATATCCAATCGCCCCGAGAATTAAAAGGCTTCCCGCCAAAATGAGCCGGGAACCTGTATTGGGAAGCATCAGCATAACAAAGCCCCCTAAAATGCAGCCACTGATCAACGTAAACATAGAGCCTCCTCGGTTTCCGCCCATTGGGATGTAGAGGTAATCCTTTAGCCAGCTGGAAAGGCTTATGTGCCAGCGCTTCCAGAATTCGCCTACGTTGCGTGCTTTGTATGGCGAATTGAAATTCAAAGGCAACCGAAACCCCATGAGCAAGGCGATTCCGATGGCCATGTCGGTATACCCACTGAAATCAGCATAAACCTGCAAGCTGTATGCATAAAGCGCCAGCAAATTCTCGAACCCACTAAATGAACCGGGCATGGCAAATACGCGGTCGACTAGGTTTACGGCGAGGTAGTCAGCGAGCCAGATCTTTTTTATCAATCCGTTTAAAATCCAGAAGATTCCCATTCCGAATTCTGCTTGAGATAATGCGTAAGGCCGGTGCAGCTGCGGTATAAATTCCTTGGCACGCACGATAGGCCCCGCGACCAGCTGGGGAAAGAAACTCACGAAAAAGCCAAAATCAAGGAAGCGTTTAACCGGTTCAACGTGCCCTCGGTACACGTCGATGGCATAGGACATGGTTTGAAACGTGTAAAACGATATTCCGACGGGCAGCAGAATTTGATCCACTCGAAACGTGGTGCCTAAATGTGAATTCGCCCATTGTCCGAGCGCAGCGTGCGGTTGCGACCAATGCGCACCCAGCAGCGGTTGCATGGCATCGGCGATGAAATACGCGTACTTAAAGTAGAGGAGGACACCCAAATTGATGGCCAAACTGAGGGCGAGCCAACGTCGTTTCGCATGGCCGGTGCTTTTTCCAATGTGCGCTCCGATGAGCCAATCACAGCTTGTTGAAAAAATGAGCAGAGCGACGAACCAGCCACTTGTCTTCCAATAGAAAAACAGACTGACAGCGAACAGAAAAGCGTTTCGAGCCTGAATGCGTCTTTCCAACCGACTCAAGATGCTCAGCCCGACAATCACTCCCCACAAAAACAGCCAAAACGTTCCATTCAAGAAAGTGAACGGTGCACCCGAATTGGGGTCAAACCAGTCAAGGAACAGATCCATCATGGTCGAATTGAATTTGACCATGATGTATATCCGTTAGTCCACGCATCGAATAGAACTTCGCTTATGCGGGTGTACCCAAATTCGGTGAAATGAATGCCATCGGGTTTATACCATTGATCCAATCCCTCGGAAGCTTCATTGCGTGCTCGCTGCACGGCCATGCCCATATCCCAGAAACCCATATCGTGGGCACTTGCATGGTCACGGAGAAATTTCTTGATCGCCTTTGAAGCGCTCGTGACAGCCGGTTTATGTCGCAAAACTGGGGTGTTCGTCATGAGAACGATAGCAGCGTTACTTCGGCGAAGTACATGGGTCAATTTGGCGTAATTCGATTGGAATTGTTCCATGTTCAGGTGGCTCCCGTCCATGGCATCATTCAATCCCATGCCGATAAAAATAAGGTCAGGGCGCAAGGTCTTCAATAATTCTTCCCAGCCTTCTATTTCATTGATGTGGGAGGCTCGCAGCCCGTTATGTCCCCACTCATGAACAGTGTACGATGGGCCAGAGACTGGAGCGGATGCATCCATGCCCGCGTACCAGATGTTGCTGCCCAATTCCGGAATGAATTCAATAGAAAAGGTGTCTGCGGGTTGAGCAAGTTCGATGTGCCATCCCCCCATGTTTGGCAGAGGAGTGGCGGCTTTTAATTTGGAGTTCCCCGTCCATTTCCATTGATTTTTAGTTGCATTGGTCCAAAGGGTAAGTTCAGAGGACTTCACCCGGCTTGAATCAGGAAAGTAGCCAACATGTTGAATCCAATGTGTGTCCTGGTTCGAATCTGTTTCGGGTAGAACCGTGATGCCTGTGGCGATCGGAGATGGCTGAGTGAGCGGGGCTGTGTTACGGGTGCATATATGGCTTTGCCAAGCACCGGTAAATTCCGTTCTGAAGTGGGTGGGAGTATTGGTTTCAGCGATGCGATAGGGGAGCATCATGCCTCGCGATTGTTGTGCGTTTGGTGCCCAAGCAGCCAATTCCCGCCGAAGTCCATGGCCCATCCATCCGGCTTGTACGTGAGATCCACCAATGTAGAGCACAACCAAGGTTGCATCCTCTTCCTGATCAATGGCTTCCATCTTATGATACAACTTGTCAAAGGCGGCACATTGATCCGGTACTTCCCACGAAGCTGTGGATTGTGCAGAAGCGCAGAAAGGGGTCACCAAAACAGAAAGGACGAGGAGGCACGAGAAAGGGAGGGCGTGTCTATTTCGCATTTTCCTCAGCCTGTTCGAATTGATCAATTTGCCACATGGCCCATTCTGTTTGGATCGATTGCCGAAAAAGCTCAGAGATTTCTCTGGCTCCTTTTGGCGTAAAGTGTATATGGTCGGAACTGGCAAGTGGTGGCGAGGATTGAACCCATGCAGCCATGCTGCCCGCTCCACCCATTACTTCAAAAACGTCCCAATAAAGCGCGTCATTTTCCAATGCAGCTTGTTTCAAAGCATCTCGAATTGAGGGCAACTGTGCATAGGTTTCCATGCGGGTTTCGACTTTATGGGCCATGTCAGACGGTCCCATAACAATCACGGGTACCCCAGGAAGCAGTTGGTGAAACAATTGGATTTGAGAAGCAAACCATCCTCCAAAACGCTGTGTTGCCGGGGAATCAGTTAAGTAGGGTACCGCATTTCCGCCGTACTGAAGCAGAATTAAGCCCGTGCGAAAGCCTTTAAATTGCTCGGTGAGTTGAGTCCGGTCCAATGATCTAAAGAGCGTGCCAGAGCTTCCGCGCATGGCTATGTTATGCACCACAATGCCAGAATCACGCCACATGCCTACGCCATCTACTTCGGGGACCGGCCCCGAAAAGCAAAGCCGCAATGACTGGAATTCGGACGAGTCAAGGGAGGGAAGTGGGATGTCAATGCGCTGGGCGAAGCTGTCAGCTTCAAGCGGCATCGTGCGCTCGGCAAGTGCATTCAATTGATAATGCAATTGCGCCCCAGAATCCACCTGTCCAAACAAAACACTGACTTGGTTGAAGGAACGATTTCGAAGATAGCTTTTCAGATGAGGTTCAAAAGTCAAACAAGGTAAAATGCTATCGTTGCTATTGAGGCTTGGGTGCGTAGCGAAAGCGGCCATGATCCCAAAACGGTTATGAAGAATCGTTGTGTCCTTTCGTCCATAACGTGCGTGTCGAACCCAGCCTGAAGACCAGGAATGACGCATTGACAGGGAGGGGATGGGTTGCAAAGGTGAAATCAATCCAGGGCCGCTTCCTCCCCAAATGGATTGCCATTGATTGCGCAATGGACCGGTGATGCGGTCTCCTTCAATCTGTGAGTCCCCAAAGTGAAATACGTGAATGGGCGGGGATCGTTGGGGTTGATTCAGTTGGGCGAAAAAGCGAGCCAAGGAGGTGAATGCCGCATCGCTGCCATACAGTTTTAGGTTTTCGTGCAGATAGTCATCGACGCTCAATCGACTGTAGGCTTCTGTGGGAAGAACGAATTCCTTGGTCATCTCTTCAGCAAAAGCGGGTTGGACGGAATCCTCTTGGATGATAGCGGCCGGTGGTTGCTCGATGGAATCGCTGGAAGCATACTCCGCTAGAATGGCTTGTGCTTCTTCGGGTGACACCTGAGGTGATTCAACGGACCAAGTCGACCATCGAGGCCAATCATCTAGGTGCGTGACCAAATTCAGTGGTCTGGATAGAAAGGCGCAAACAGCAAGTAAAATAGCCGATAAAAAAATCGCTGTTCGACGAATGGAGTGCCGCTGGGTTTTTATGGGATTCTCGGAATGCATAGCACTTGGCCAATGCGAATGTAATCCTTGATTTCATTGATTTCAGCAATCCATTCGGGAGTTGTTCCGGGGTATCTTTTTGAAATATTCCACAGTGTATCGCCCTCTTTGACTTCGTGCAGGAGACATTTTATGCCTTCACTGTAAGCTTCTTCTTCGGCAATGGTCTGCAGCACAGCCTCGGTTTTTGCCACTTCAGGAGTGGGTTGGGTCACAGGGCTTGTTCCGGCGACCCGAAGTGGCAGTCGAACGTTTCGACTGTTCAATTCTTCACAACCGATTGAACTCCCTTTCCACCACGGAATGAGTTGCTGCAATTCGGCTTCCGTCATCGACAGCTGCCTACACAAATCACTCCTCCGAACATTGCCATCGCAGGGTACCGGTTTCCATTCGCCCATCAACTGAATCCAATCGAGCGAGCGATCTTCCAACTCGACATTGACCATCATGCGGCTGATTACTTTATAAAGGGCTAACCACTCATCCAATGCTGCATCGTAGCCTGGTTTTCCTGTCCATCTTGTGGCGAAGGCCATGCCTTTTACGTAAGCAACAAGCACACGATGAGGACTATCAGGAAACCTCCGCTGCAACTTCACAAGGGTTGCAACGGCCGCCTCTGTTGATTTATCGGGTATGTATCGTTCATCTAGGTTTGCATTGACATTGAGACCTCGGTCTATTGCATTTTCCACTTGGTTGCTCCAAAGTCCCGATTTTTGAGATGCATCCGAATGCGCATGATTGAATTGGTTAAGCAAAGCAGGCAGCCAAACAAAGGAGCGAGGCAAAGTCGAAGCAAGAAAGTGGTTCTGGACATCAGCTTTGTAAAGACCATAGAGGGCGTTAAGTTGCTGAAGTCGAAGCGCATCGTTTTCCATGAGCACGACCATGGCCATGTTTTCGATGGCTTTGTTCGCTCCCCACGCCTGCAAGGCTATTTCTAAGTCATCAAGAGACGGGACTTCTGCCTTTAACGTAGGGGAGGCCCCTGATGCTGTAAAGGGAAATCGGATTTCAAAACTTGCAAAGTCGATACAACGGGTGCGCTGGTCAAAAGAGCTCTTCCAAGAGTCAATAGGTTCTTGCGAGAATACGAAACGGGATGCCAAAAGCAGGTACAAAAACAACATGCTCGTGTTGCGAATGCACTGAAAGAAGGTCTGTGAAGGCATGTCCCAAAGGTATCTCAGATTGAGAAAGCTTTGAAGGAAGATTGTCCTCCGCGACTAACCGATAAAATAACAAGTCGAATAAATATAATAAAAAGACAGAATCTTTTATTTTGCTTATTAAGTTACTATATTTGAGAATAGGTCGGAGAGCAAATTGCTCTTGGAGGACCTAGTTGTGAATCGTAGTGAGGCATCTGCAACGGCGGGTGCTTCATTTTTTTTACTCTATTCTTAAAGAACAATTGGTGCAGGAATACGTTTTTCATTCTATGAATTTGCATCGCCTGGAAAGCAGTCAATGGCTGCCACTATCGCTGAAAGACGCGTGGGAGTTTTTCAGTGTTCCTGAAAACCTGGATCGAATCACGCCTTCGGATATGTCATTCGAAATTTTATCCGGTGCCGAAGAGCGAACCTATGCGGGACAAATTATCAGGTACCGCATTCGACCCGTGTTGAACATCCCGATGAACTGGGTGACGGAAATAACGCACGTTGTTGAGGGAGAATACTTCATAGATGAGCAGCGGTTTGGGCCCTATAAGTTTTGGCATCACGTGCACAAGTTCAAAGAGGAAAATGGCGGCGTCCTCATGGAGGATACGCTCCATTATGCACTTCCTGGAGGATGGTTGGGTGAATTAGGCGGAGGCTTCGTTCACAAAAAGGTGCACGGAATTTTTGAGTTCAGAGAAGCTGAGTTGAATCGACTCTTCCCAGCCTAGTCATCACTGGCAGAGAGCGTTCGCCGCCCAAGCTGCCATTAGAAGGTCGGGCTTTGCTTGAGCTTTGAATCCCAGGGACGCAATGTATCCTGCGGAAGCGCTGATGAGCTTGTGCGAGGGATATTGAGGGTCGGAATTGAAGTCCAGGTCGATTTGCTTCACGCGGACATGGCATTCTTCCAAGATGAGGTTGGCAAGGTCCACAGATCGCTCGGTCTCCCCCCATAATTTGGTCCAAAGGTCCGTGATTTTGGGAACGCGTTCTCGCCGATAGATGACATGCGCACCGTTATCGGGATACCTGAAAACAACGGTAGTTACGTAGACCGTATATCTTTTGTAATTCTGGCTGTCGCAACCAACATGGATATCCAATGATCGTTCGGCATGCATGGAAGCGATGTAGTCGCACACATCATGTTGAATGTGTCCGCCCATGACTTTAAATTTCCGCTCACTCTGCAGCATAGCTCCAATTTAGGCATCATAAAAAAGGGCGGAACCTCTGATTAGGAGAAATTCCGCCATTTTCTTCACACCTTTTACACAAGGTATGCGGTCTGCAACTTAGCCCTCCAGTGTCTTTTCAATTAAGAAGAGAACGTGTGTGCGGTGCGCTTTGGTTAATCCATCTGGTGAACTGGCATTGCGCTGATCGCGCTGGATTTTTTTCAATGTGCTGAGCGCCATGGATCGGGTAACCGTATCGTATTTGTTTTTGGGGTCCAAGACTTTGATTAAACGCCCTACGTACTCTATTTGAAGTTGTTGGCGTGCCGTATTGACCGAGCTTCTTAAGTCTGCCCGGAAAATAGCGTCCGTTAAGTCACCCATGTATTCATCAAGCGTATAGGTGTTGCCATAGGTAGATGCATCCGTGATGCGCTGCAACACGTTTGCATTCAACAGATGATTGAGGGCATTCTTTTGAGCTGCAATGATCCGAGCATGAATCTTGGGGTCTTCCGGTGCAGCAAAGAAGCCAAACCCCCTGCGTTGGCTTTGCAAATAGCCATAGATCGATTTGGCCGCGTCAAAGGCGTCCGGGGCGAAGGCATATTTTTTCAACGCGGACATAGCAGCAGTTTGATCAGACTCGGATACCGGTTGCAACGGGGCTAAATTTTGCTGAGATGGGTGAGCACGGTTGTAGCGAATCCCTCCAATTTGTCGGGTCATCACACCGAGTTGAGTGATGTATTCGCCCGTCAACGTGAGGTAGGCTCGTCGCACTTCATAAAAGCTATTCTGATCATCTCCACCGTATTCGGTAACGATTTCTGGAAGCAACTCATTGACCAATTCACAGCGCTCACTCGCGTAGGCAACTGGATCACTTGAAAGGTCATAGATGTTGACATCGGGATTCATACCGCCTCCTGGACGTCGCATGTCATCCGCATCGTTTCCGAATTTTAAATCCGGCTCGATTGAGCGTCGCAACAGGGATTCAAGCCGAGCTGCTTCAGCTTCAGCGTCCGATAAGGCAGGGGAATATCCGTATTCAATGACCCACTTATCATAGGGGCCGGGAGCATCATCGAAGAATTTCGTTTGATCTTTTTTGTCCCGCGCAAAATTGATGGAGGGATAATCCATCACGCTGTTCGACATTCCCTCAGCATTCACAATTGCGGCATCCTTCAGCTCCTCCGGTGTTTGCATGGTCGATCCTGCCATGTTGTGGCTGAGGCCAAGGGTGTGTCCTACTTCATGGAGCACCAGCCGGTGCAACGTTTCTCTCGTGAATTTCTTTTGTTCATCCGCGTCAAACGAGCGTGCGCGCAATGCGGCCATTCCAAACAAGGTCTGCTGAGCATGGACATTGCCCGCATCACAGCGGTGCATCCATTCGGCGTAGAGTTCCCGGGCGGATACTTCCTCCTCCTTCATTTCTTCCATGCCATCAAAACCGGCGTTTTGGAAAACCTCTGATCGCCAGAGTCGTCCAGTCATTCCGCTCCATTCCAGCATGATGTCCGCACCCAAAATCTCTCCAGTTCTGGGGTTGACAAAACTCGGACCGTAGCCGCTGTATCGCGGACTCGGTGACGAAGTCCATCGCAGAACATTGTAACGGATGTCTCCGGCATCCCATTCAGCTGAATCTGGCTGGATTTTCACTTGAACTGCATTGATGAATCCCAAAGGTTCGAAGGCTTGATTCCATTTTTCAACGCCGGTTTGGATGTACTCTCGAAACTCATAAGGCGTCGTGTTTTCGATCCACCAAACAATGGGCTGCACAGGTTCAGACATAGCTGCGTCCGGGTCTTTTTTCTCCAAGCGCCATCGGTGAATCATATCTTTCCAAGGGGTGGAAGACTCCGTTGTCATGTGCTCGGTTTGAGTTGCAAAGAATCCTAACCTCGCATCATCTGCACGGGGAATAAATCCATCGTCCGGCATTTGCATCAGACTGTGCTGGTAACGCACCGTCACCGCGCGCGCATCTTCTAAGGCAGATCCGCCGCTACGGGGCGCTGGATTGTCATACACGTAATCCACAATAACCTCCGTGTTTTCTGGGTAATTGTTGATGTGGTGAATTTTGGTTTTTTCACGAGAAAGTTTGCCCAATACGGACTCGCCTGGTTTACGCGATGGTCGCTTGATCATCTCGAAATCTTCCTTCAAGAACAAAGCGTCGCCTGAGATGACATGCACCGTCTTCGTAGAATCTGCGCCTTCAATTTTCAAACTTGCGATGATGGGTGTATTGATGTTTGCACCTGCTGCACGCGCCAAAGGCGAGTCTGCATCGAAGTAATAGTTGGTGTTTTCGGTATGGACTTCAACGCGGTCGTAGTGCTTGTGAAACGTAATGACTTTGCTGTTTCGGTAGCTGCCTCTTGTGTATCCAGATTCAGCAACTCCATCGTCAACATGGGAGAAATAGATAAATTCACGTTCGAGCATGGAATCTGGTATGGCCATCCAACTTTTTCCATCCGTCGTGTCCGTGTAGAGAGTGAAGAGTCCATCGATTTGCTTGCACGCCTTCGTCAATTCTTCTATGCTCTTGATTTCTGATTTATCGGGCTTTCCCTTTTGAGCGCCAGTCGCATTGCTTTTGTTGCCTTTGCTTTTGCGGCCTCGCTGCGCGGTTGCTTCCGGAGTTGCGGTTAAGGAAATTACAGCTAAGAAGGTTAAGGCAATGGCCTTGAATGAGTGCTTCATGTTGTTGGTTTCAGGTGTGGTCAAACTTGGGTTTTAGGCTTATTTTGAATCGAATAAACTTACCAAAGGGACCCGAAGTTAAGTCAAATGATTGCAATTCTCAGTCACTTGAATCCACGCTCATCTTTTATTTGTTCGTAGGCATTTTGGATGGCAATGAATCGCTCTTTTGCCTGAGCACGATGGGTCTCTCCAAGATCTAGCACCTTGTCTGGATGGTACTTGATTGCAAGCCTTCGATAGGCTTTCTTAATCTCCGCATCTGTTGCTTCCGAAGCTACTTCCAATACCGTGTAGGGATTTGCGCTCCCCGCTTGGAACATCTCTTCTATGCTGTTTAAGTCTCCGGCAGGAATGGCCATCCAAGCGGCAATTTGCCGAATCAAGGAGATTTCGTTTGTATGAATATGTCCATCCGCGCGTGCAATACCGTACAAGTATTGCAACAAGAGCAACCGCTTTGATACGTCCATGTGAAGACGTATCTGTTCTGAGACATCGCGCACGTGGATTTCTTGTTTCAAGATATCCCTGAGCATCAAGGTCAATTGTTCTCCCTGTTGCTGACCAAAATTTTTGCGCAAAAAGGACTTCACAAAATTCAACTCGGATTTCAAGATCCGATCGTCTGCCTTCATTACTGCAGCACTCAAAATGAGCAGCGACAGACTGAAATCACCTGGTCGTGTTCGGTTCGATTTGCCTGAGCGAGACGCAGCGCTTGCATCACTGTTGTCGGCAAACATTTTGCCCAAGGCATAGCCTAAAATGCCCCCAATGGGACCTCCTAGAGACCACCCGATAGCACCTCCAATCCAAGCCCCGTATCGACTCACGCGAGCTCGCTGTAACCCTTCTGAATGAAGGAGGTCAATTCCTCACCCTCGAGTAAGCCTTGAGATAATCGAGCCAGATCGCCTGCTTTTTTGGCCAACGCCTTCTTATTTTCTTCGTCTTTTTCACCTAGGATTTTTTGAACCAAAGGATGGTTGGCATTGACCGCAACATCATAGCTATCAGGCAGTGCGCCAAACATCTGGAACCCACCTCCGCCAACTGCTTGCTGCTCTTTCATTCGGCGCATAAACTCCGAACGGGTGATGGTAATTGGTGATGCCGTTGGCGCCATTGCAACAAATTTCACCTTGTAAGCATCGCCTGGGAAAGCGCCTTCTATGATCGGCTTAACCAGTTCTTCCTGCTTTTCATCCAACGCACTGGTAGCGGTTTCTTCCGTTTCAATGAGGTTTTCAATGACGTCAGAATCCACCCGTTTGAACTGCACATCCGGGTAAGCCTCTTCGAGCTTTTGAACCATGTGGGAGGCCAATGGGCCCTCCATGACGAGCACTTTATATCCGCGCTCTAGCGCTGGCGCGATAAAGCCGTGCTGGTTTTTTGCATCGGCCGTGTAGGGAAGGATAATCTTTCCGTTTTTGTCTTTTTGGGTTTCACCAACGGCAGCTATTAATTCCTCATAGGTGACGCAAGCGTCCGTTGTGTCCTTAAAGAGCATAAACTTCTTGGCTCGTTCAGCGAACTTTTCGTCCGTGAGCATGCCGTACTCAATAAAGATGCGGAGGTCATCCCATTGCGCTGCGAAAGCTTCCGGATCCTTCTTAAACATCGAAGAAAGTTTGTCTGAAACTTTTTTGGATATGTGGCCGCTAATTTTCTTCACGTTGGCGTCTTCCTGCAGGTATGATCGGGAGACGTTCAAGGGAATGTCGGGGGAATCGATGACCCCGTGCAGCAGCGTCAAAAAGTCCGGCACAATGCTTTCGACGTTGTCGGTAATGAAGACCTGGTTGGAGTACAAATGAATTTTGTCTCGGCGCAGTTCCATTTCCTTTTTCAATTGAGGGAAATACAGAATTCCAGTCAAATTAAAAGGAAAGTCAACGTTGAGATGAATGTGGAAGAGGGGATCTTCAAAATTCATCGGGTATAAATCCTTGTAAAATTTGGAGTAATCGTCATCTTGCAAGTCCGCAGGTGCTTTACTCCAAAGTGGGGTAGTGGCATTGACAACTCGAGGCACCTTGTTCTCGACCTTTTTTACGTTGCCTTCTTCATCTTTTTCACCACTGGGATCTTCGACCCACTCTGACGTCGTACCGTGGATGATTTCCACGGGCATGAATTTGCAATATTTCGTTAGGATGCCCTGAATACGGCTGTCCTCGAGGAATTCTTCACTGTCATCCGCGATATGCAGAACGATATCTGTTCCATGTTCGGCCTTTTCAGTGGCGTCCAAGGAATACTCAGGTGAGCCGTCACACGACCACTTCACAGGTGTTGCTCCTTCTCGCTGACTCCATGTGATGATGTCAACATGCTTAGCGACCATGAACGCCGAATAAAAACCGAGTCCAAAATGGCCTATAATGGCGGTCTTAGCATCCTCTCCTTGGTATTTGTCCAAGAATTCAGTTGCACCTGAAAAGGCGATTTGGTTGATGTATTTGTTCACCTCCTCCTCTGTCATGCCAATTCCACGATCTCTGATGGTCAAAGTTTTGGCCTCCTCATCTCGGATAATTTCAATGGCAACGTCGCCTTCAATGGCCTCAATTTCTCCAATCTTAGCGAGGGTTTTGCGTTTTTGAGTCGCATCTACAGCGTTTGAGACTAATTCACGAAGGAAGATTTCATGATCGCTATACAAGAATTTTTTGATGATCGGAAAAATGTTCTCCGTTTGGACGTTGATGTTACCAGTTGCCATGAGAATGAGTTTGATTTTTCTTGGAGGATGCAAATGTTACGCCAATGGTCATTCATGAACGAATTCCTGCCATTCTGACCCATTGAGGAATTCTTTGCGCCGGGATGGCAGTAAGCTGCCTTTCCTTACTGTAAATTGGTCACACAAACTGCCAATACTGTCACGATGATTCAGCGAATTCTGCTACTCTTTGTTTTTGGTTTTTTAGCGCCTTTTGCGACGCACGCTCAATCTGATGCAAGTCAAGATCCTGATTGGTCTGTGCTAATGCAAGCAGAAAACGCCGATCCGGTTGAAATCCGAAATCTTTTCGAAGCCCGGTGGGAAGGTCGTGAACGAATCAAAGGTTCTGGGTACAAGCAAGTCGAGCGCTGGTTGCATTTGATGGACGGGCGGACCGATGAAGCGGGCAAGGTCTTGGGTGTGGAGGCAATTATGGACGCTCACCGCGCCATACAACAATGGAATGATGCTGGAAGATCATTGAACGGTAATTGGCAAGTGTGCGGACCTACCCTCGATGATATCACTACGCGGGATAATATTCGGGGCGTTGGACGAATGAATGCGCTGGCATTCCACCCTTCAAATTCGGATGTCATTTTTGCAGGTGCTCCGGCCGGAGGCGTGTGGAGATCTTACGATGAAGGAGCAAGCTGGGAAACCAACACCGACGACTTTCCTACATTGGGCGTAAGTGCCATTGCTTTTGCCGCATCTGACCCTGCAATTGTTTATATCGGAACGGGAGACCGAGATGCTTCGGACAGTCCTGGCATGGGGGTGATGAAATCGTTGGATGGTGGGATCTCTTGGGAATTTTTCAATGCGGGCATTGAGGGGAAGGTTGTGGGCGATCTAGCGGTTTATCCAACAAACGCTGAGCAAGTCTTGGCTGCTACGAGCAGCGGAATCTTCAAAACAACAGATGGTGGGACGAGCTGGTTGCAGGTGTCTAATAACACTCAGAATTACAAGAATATCGCGGTTCATCCTACGAATCCAGATGTTGTTTATTGCACAGGACAGGGCCGCTTTTGGAGAAGCGCGGATGCAGGCGATACCTGGGAGTACATCAACGAGGGGATACTGCCTAGCACAAGAATGGTCATTGCAGTGACCCCTGCAGCGCCGGACAATGTGTATGTGCTCTCCACGGGAACGTATGAGTTCCGCGCATTCTACAAGTCAGAAGATGCCGGTTTGAATTTCGTTGAGATGAGTGATAGCCCCAATATTATGGGCTGGAATGCCGCAGGGGAGGACGATGGAGGACAAGCATGGTACGACCTGTGTCTGGAGGCAGATCCAGTTGTTGTCGACCGAGTGTATGTCGGAGGTATTCGGATGAAACGGTCGGACGACGGCGGTGCCACATGGTTGGATGTGCAGGACAGCTACTTGCATGTGGATCAGCATGCTTTGGAGGCCAATCCGCACACCGATGAAGTGTGGCTAGCCAACGACGGCGGAATTTATCGGTACGCCAATAACATTCAGTGGCAGGATATGAGCCATGGAATCATCACGGGAGAAATCTACAAAATTGGCCAAAGCCCTTTTGACGGAAATGACGCGATGAACGGGTATCAGGATAATGGAACATACTTGTTCAATGGAGTTCAATGGGAACGCGGCAGCGGCGGAGATGGGTTTGAGTGTATTTACGATCCAAATGACCCAGATTGGTTCTTTTCGAGTTCGCAATACGGTCGCGTATACCGCACGGGTCCGGGTATTCAGTCCCAGACCATTGTGGCCAATGGCCAATTGGGAATTGATGAGGGTGGAGCATGGTCCACGCCATTCACAGTTTCATCCGAAGACTCGCAAACGATGTTTGTTGGTTTGCAGAATGTTTGGCGCTCCATGAACATCAAGCATCCGGTGAAGGACAGCATTGTTTGGGAAAAGGTTTCCTCTGAATTGGGAGGCTCTGATGCGAATACCATGCGCGTTGTGCATCGCGACCGAAATGAAGAACAGCGGGTTTACGCCACGGAATCCAATCGAAAGTTCTTTCGGTGTGACAATGCTTTGGCAGATATGGACAGTGTTACGTGGTGGGACTTGTCTGACAACCTCCCATTGAGCTCTCAGCCGGTCTTGGCCATTGAGACGGTTCAGGGAGAAGACAGTACGGTTTACATTTCGTTCAACTATAAAGTCTGGAAATCAGAAGATATGGGCGGCGATTGGACAGAACTCGAAGGTGATTTGCCGGGGTTGCCAATCAATACGTTGGTTTACGATACCACAGGAACAGGAGGGATTTATGCGGGAACGGACATGGGAGTTTACTATTGGAATAATGCAGATAGCGCTTGGTTAGATTTCTCCCAAGGTCTTCCCATGGCGGTGCGCGTAACGGAGTTGGAACTGTATCCCGGCGCAGGAGCGAATGATCCAAAGCGTCTGCGTGCTGGGACGTACGGGCGTGGCATGTGGGAGAGTGATGCATATGGAGAGTCGGTCGGTTTCCCGCCCTTGGCTTACCTCGAGCCAGCAGCAGAGGAAACATCTATCTACGGAGAGGCAGATGTTCAATTGGCATTTCGACGGAATTTGTTGCCGGTTGAGATGACGGACTTGACCATAGCCGACCTGTATGTTACGAACGCCACCCTTGAAGGGTTAGAGGCGAACGAATCAGGCTACAGCTTCACGGTGGTCCCCAATGCATTCGGTCCAATTCAAATCGCAGTTCCAGATGGTGCGGCAGTGGAGCTTGGTGGTTTTGAGTTGCCTAACTTAGGATCAGATACGCTGCAATTGGTGTATCACCCAGTGCCCGATGATTTCGGTCCTTGGGGGCCAGGAGGGGTGGGAAGTCAAGAGGATATGGCCATTTGGCTCCGGGCTGACCACGGACTTTTTGATGCAGATGGTGCACCGGTAGGAGTTGGTGGGAATGTGGCGGAGTGGCGCGATGTGCTATCTGGCAACTTTTCGAGCGCATACCAAAACGATCCGGAAGCAACTCCATTGGCCACGGCTGATGGGTTAGATGGAAAACCGGCGTTAAAATTTGACGGAGAGAACGATTGCGTTATTGCATCTGCAGTTGAAATGAATCGGGATCTTTCCGCTTTTAGCATTGTGAAGGGAGCGGAAAGTGCTTGGAATGATCACGGGTGGATTGCCAGTGCACGAGAGGCGAATGGTTTCATTCTGCACCCTTGGAAGAATCAAAGTTCATATCAATCTGTCGTGATTGACAATGAGGAAAATTACGCAGAGGCCACACCGCTTTGGATTGTTGATGCATCCTTGCCCCAATTTTATGGTGTGATTTACGATCAATCGGATTGGGATCAGCAGTTCTATACCATCGTCAATGACACCCGACTTCCATTTCCTGGATCCAACATTGGTGCTCGGGACGAATCAGATTTCGTTGAAGTGCGGTATGGTTGGGATTACAATGACCGATTTGGCGAGGGCTTTATCTCAGAGCATTTCATTTACGGCCGCCGGTTGTTTGAATCTCACCGTACCATCGTGTCCAATTATGTTGCGGCGCGCTATGGGATCAACCTCGGAAATTTGCAGCACTACTATAGAGATCAATACCCTGCAGATGTGGCTGGAATAGGCCGGGAGAGTGAATGGGATTATCATGATGATGCCCAAGGAATAGGAAGTATCCGAATAAGCAATGCGATGGACTTAGATGATGGAGAATACCTTTTTTGGGGCCACGACGAAGGCGCTTTAGCGGTGGTAACCGCATATCCTTTTATGTCGGAGCGATTGGAACGGATTTGGGCCTGTGAAGAGGTCGGAGATGCAGGAACAGTAAAAGTACAGGTGGCAGATGCAGGGGTTGCAGAGCTTTTCGCCTCAGCCTCCATCGGTTTAATCGTGTCGGAAGGGGATGAGTTTTCCATTTCGGATCAGCCTGACTTTTACCCCTTGCAAAATGAAGGGGGCTATTGGGTAGCAGAGATCGATTTACCATCCCATGGCGTGTTCACAATCGGATTCGAACCGGTCATGCGGTTAGAGGAGTCTGTCATTGAGGCGGAATGGAGCATTTATCCCAATCCAGCGCGAGACATTCTCAACATTGAGTCGCGGTACGTCGCACTCGCAGGTGCAGGGTGCCGTGCGCTAGATGTTTCGGGACGTCAAGTTGCCCGTTGGACATGGGACGAAGGCCAGCGCATGCGATTAGATATCTCGACCTGGCGAGCGGGATTGTACCTCATCGAGATCAACAAGAATGGCCAGCGTCAGTCTCTGCCATTTTTGAAACAGTAGCGAACAGAACGAAGGCGAGACTTCCATTCAAAGGAGCACTCCTCTTTGCCTTAGCGCATCAGCGGATAATCAGCCGCTGCATGTGCACGCTTCCATCTTTCTGAAGGGCTTGAACAGCGTAGAATCCAGATTCCCAGCTAGTGACATCAAGTGTCACGCGTTGTCCCTGATTCAGCTGAACTTCGCTTACCGAACGACCTTGCGCATCCCAAAGGGTTACTGTGAGCAGGTCGTTGTGCTGATTTTCCATCCAGCATTGACCATCCGCAGGGTTGGGGTAAAGGCTCAGGATCGCATGTTCATCGGAGGACGATTCTGCGATGTTCGTCGCGGGACCAAATCGATAAACGGTCCCGTTTTCAGGTACGCCATTTAACATTTGGTTGCCGTAGTACCAGGCGTAAAAGTCATCTGTCAGCGACCACTCAGGCACTGCCGGATCGCCGCTCGCTGTATAGAAGAGGCCGCTGTAGTAATCATAATCGAAGTCGAGTATCAATCCAGACGTCAAGAACTCGGAATCCAAAGAACCATCGCCCATGGTGTTGGGGCCGAAGCGGTATTCGATGATGTTTCCATTTTCATAGAGCCAGGTCTGAAAACTCAATCGCATCGTTGTCGTTCCAAGTTCGGAAATCTCCTCGTACAGACCGACCTCGTCCCATTCCACTTTGAGAATGCGATTGGGACTTGTGCCGGTAACCTCGTATTGAATGTGGCTTTCTTCTTCAATTTCTACAGCACCAATGTCCATGACATCCAAGCTGATGGGCCAAAGGATATTCAATGCTGCAGAAGCACTCAGTCCCATGAGCATTTCGCCCGTTCCCGAAATTTGGAGCACCGTTACAATATCGTCGTCCTCGCCGATGCTTACTTCGAAGGGCAAAGGTATTTCGACTTCGGGGTCATCCCAGCCTACGTCAATTCCCAATCCAACGGGGTTGGTCAATGGGGTGTAGGTCTCCTCAAAAACACTTGCAGAGTAGGGGAATTGGGCTGTTGCCAAGGTGCACATTCCCAATCCAAGGAGTAGAAAGAAACGGTTCATTAGATTGATTGGTTGCGGTTGGAAGATTAGAAATTTGGACGAAGAAGTGATTTGGCATAAAAGTCATCAATCACTTTCACTACCTCTTCTGGCGTATCCACTACGTGGAATAAATCCGGGTCACCGGCACTGATTGTTTTGTAAGAGTCTGCGAGTGTTGATTTCATCCAATCGACAAGGCCTGCCCAAAATTTGGAATCATACAAGATGATGGGAACGGGTTCGACTTTGGACGTTTGCACGAGCGTTAACGCTTCGAACAGCTCGTCAAGCGTGCCAAATCCTCCGGGCATGACCACGAATCCTTGAGAATATTTTACGAACATCACTTTTCGAACAAAGAAGTAATCAAAATCAATGCTCTTGTCAACGTCGATGTACGGATTGTTGTGCTGTTCAAAGGGGAGTTCGATGTTAAGTCCAACGGAAGTACCACCTACATCGTGTGCTCCGCGGTTTCCCGCTTCCATTACACCGGGACCGCCTCCAGTGATTACACCGTATCCGCGTTCGCTAAGCTGTTTCGCTACCTCTCGAGCTTCATTGTAGACAGGTGAGTCTTCCGGTACCCGCGCAGAACCGTAAATGCTGATGCACGGACCAATCCGCTGAAGGGTTTCAAAACCTTGAACAAATTCGCCCATGATTTTGAAGATGGACCAACTGTCATTCGTCTTGATTTCGTTCCAATCGCGCTGCTTCAATCCTTTCTTCATTCTTTTGACTTTTACAGTCGCAAAATACCACCTAAAAACGGACCCGTTGCGCTCTTTGGGTTTTTTGCCACCTCCTCCGGTGTGCCAGAAGCGATGATGAGGCCTCCGCGATGTCCTCCCTCAGGACCTAAGTCGATGAGGTGATCGGCGACTTTGAGCACATCGATGTTGTGTTCAATCACCAGGACCGTGTTCCCTTGATCTACTAATCGTTGAAGCACGTCGATGAGCATCTGGATGTCTTGGAAGTGAAGACCTGTGGTCGGTTCGTCGAGAACATAAAAAGTCTGTCCCGTGCTCACCCGTGCGAGCTCTGTGGCGAGTTTGACGCGCTGGGCTTCTCCTCCTGAGAGCGTGGTGGATTGTTGGCCGAGCGTGATATAGCCCAGGCCCACATCTTGGAGCGTTTTGGTGATTCGTTTCAATTTGGGAAAGGAATCAAAAAAGGCCACGGCGTCATCTACGGTCATTTCGAGGACATCTGAAATTGACTTTCCTCTGTATCGTACTTCCAATGTTTCGCGGTTGTAGCGCCGCCCTTTGCACGTTTCGCATTCCACGTGTACGTCAGGCAAAAAGTTCATCTCAATGGTTCGGACTCCGGCCCCTTTGCATTCTTCGCAGCGTCCTCCCGCGACGTTGAAGCTGAAACGTCCCGGTTTATATCCGCGGATTGCGGCTTCTGGGAGCTTGGTAAAAAGCGCTCGGATTTCATTGAAAATCCCGGTGTATGTCGCTGGATTGGAGCGAGGCGTTCTTCCTATGGGACTTTGATTGATGGCAATAACCTTGTCCAAATGCTCGAGTCCCTTGAGGCTCTTGTAGGGCAAGGGGTCCTTCGTGTCTTCGTAAAAGTGGTTGTGAAGGGCAGGGTAAAGGGTTTGGTTGATGAGGCTACTCTTTCCACTTCCACTTATTCCGCTCACACACGTAAAGGATCCCAATGGAATGGTGACATCTACGTTTTGAAGGTTGTGCCCTGTGGCTCCTGTGAGTTTGAGTTTTTTGCTTCGACCGAGTTTGCGTCTTTTTGGGACTTCAATTCGGAGTTCCCCGTTCAAGTACTTGGCAGTTGTGCTCTGGCTATTCAAATGGGAGTTTGGAGGTCCTTGAGCGACAATGTTACCTCCGTGCACGCCTGCTCCCGGTCCAATATCAATCAAGTAATCAGACTGCAACATCATCTCTTCGTCGTGCTCGATTACGATGACCGAGTTACCTGCATCGCGCAGGGCTTGGAGACTTTTGATGAGTCGCTCATTGTCGCGCTGATGCAATCCAATGCTGGGCTCATCCAAGATATAAAGCACCTCAGTCAATCGGCTTCCTATTTGCGTGGCCAGTCGGATGCGCTGCGCCTCGCCTCCGGAAAGCGTGCGTGAAGAACGATCCAATGCGAGGTAGTCCAGCCCCACATCCACCAAAAATCCGAGCCGTGCATTGATTTCTTTCAAGGGCTCTCGAAGAATGCGCTGCTGTTTTTCATTCAGCCTTTCATTCAATCCCAGGAACCATTGCGATAATTGCTTCAGATCCATCCCGCTCAGCTCTGCGATGTTTTTGTCAGCGAGTTTAAATTGTAGGCTGATGGGCTGGAGTCGAGCGCCCTCGCATGAAGGGCAGTGCTTTTTCTTCATGAATCGCCTAGCCCAGCGACGAAGCGGAATAGAGTTGCTGCGCTCAGCTGCAGATTCAACTGTAGCAATCACGCCGTCCCAAGTCACATGGCTTCCTTTGGTTCCGGCTTTACCCGTAACCCAAACGCTTTCCTTGGAGCCGTATAGGATTTCGCCAAGCACTTCTGGGGACAATTGCTCAATGGGCGTCTTGAGGGTATCGCCAGACGCATCAAGCAAGGCTTGAATGATTTGCATCGTCCGGTTGCCCTTGATGTCACCTAGCGGTGCAATCCCTCCCTTTTGAATGGATTTTTGGCCGTCGGGAATGATCAGCTCTATTTCAGCTTCCGCCACTTCACCGAGGCCGTTGCATTGCGAACAAGCGCCGTACGGTGAATTGAAGGAGAAGAGGTTGGGCTCAGGATCGGGATAAGCGTCCCCTGTGGTAGGGCACATAAGATTTCTGCTGAAATGCCTTAAATCTTTTTGTTCGTGAACCAGCAATCCCATGGTGCCTTTTCCCAAGTTCAGCGATGTCTTGATGGAACGCAGCATGCGCTGTTCATCATCGAGTCGGACCTCAAGTCGGTCCACAACGACCTCAATATCATGCACTTTGTACCGGTCCAATTTCATTCCGCTCTCGAGTTCCATCAATTGACCGTCGACGCGCGCTCGGACGTATCCTTGCTTCATAATGGACTCGAACAATTCGCGGTAGTGCCCCTTTCGTCCTTTGACCAAGGGAGCCAAAAACAACACCCGCTGACCATGATAGTCTGCAAGAACCCTGTTCAGGATTTCCTCGTCCGTGAATCGCACCATTGCCTCTCCCGTCGTGATGCTGAACGCATCGGCGGCTCGGGCATACACCAACCGAAGGAAGTCATTGACTTCCGTAATGGTGCCAACAGTAGAGCGCGGGTTTTTGGAAATGGTCTTTTGCTCGATGCTGATGACAGGACTTAGTCCGGTGATTTGATCGACCTTGGGTCGTTCCAGTCCTCCTAAGAACTGACGGGCATAAGCCGAGAAAGTTTCGAGGTACCGCCGCTGTCCTTCCGCATATAGCGTATCAAAAGCAAGGCTGGATTTCCCACTGCCACTGACGCCAGTGATGACGACAAGTTGATTCCTAGGAATTGTCAAGGACACGTCTTTGAGGTTGTGTTCTTGCGCTCCTATGATCTCAATCAGATCTTCGGTTATGTTCCTGCCGCTAGAAGGGTCGCTGTTTTTGCCCATGGAATGCCAACAATTGGCGCGTTCGCGTGTTCAGTTAATCAGGCTGGGAATTAGGATGCATGCTTCTTCTTGATGCGAAATCCCAATGCAGCGATGGTCAACGTCATGAGAGGACTGACCCAGTTAAAAATGCAATAAGGGAGGTAAGCCCAGGTCGCTACCCCCAGAATGCCACTTTGCGCGACGCCGCAAGTGTTCCATGGAATCAATACGCTCGTAACTGTCCCCGAATCTTCCAGTGTCCGGCTCAGGTTTTCGGGAGCCAAATCCCGGTCGCTGTAGGCATCTTTGAGCATGTTGCCTGGAACCACAATGGCGAGGTATTGGTCTGAAGCCAAAATGTTAAAGGCCAGGCATGTTCCAACGGTGCGAGAGACGAGCCCAAACGTGGATTGAACACCACTCAGGATTGCGAGGGTGATTCGCTCCAACATACCGGTCGCTTGCATTGCTGCCCCAAAGACCATGGCACAAAGGATGAGCCAGACGGTGTTGAGCATGCCCGCCATGCCGCTGGACGCAAGCAGATCATTGGCCATGCTATTGTTGGTGGTGATGGAGCTGTCCAAGGCCATAGATTGAATGGTGGCCTTGAACGCTGCCATGCCATACCCTTCACCATTCGTCATGCCAGCGACACTGCGGACCACATCTGGCTGAAAAACGATCGCGGTGAAGGCACCGAGCAAGGTGCCGATCATCAAGGCAGCGGCGGCAGGGACTTTTTTTGCAATCAGGAAGATGACAATAACGGGAGCGAAAAAAAGGCCCCAATGAATGTCAAATGCGGAAAAGACAGCGGCTCCAAAGTCATCAGCAAATGAAGCAGAAAGGCCTTCAATAGCTGCACTGCCGCCAAATCCTGCGATTAAAAATACAAGGAGAGCCACCACCAAACTGGGCACAGTGGTGTATGTCATGTACCGGATGTGCGAGAATAAATCCGTTCCGCCAACGGCAGCAGCAATGTTCGTTGTATCGCTTAAGGGCGACATTTTGTCACCGAAATAAGCCCCAGAGATGATTGCTCCAGCAACCCAACCCTCGCTCAACCCCAATGCCGAACCGATGCCAACTAAAGCCACGCCAACTGTTCCCACGGTTCCCCAAGAACTGCCGGTGGCCAATGAAAGCACACCGCAGATGATGCATGCGGCAAACAGGAAAATACCGGGTTCGAGAATTTGCAGGCCATAATGAATAAACGCGGGAATGATTCCAGCAATAAGCCACGTCCCTGAGAGCGCCCCAATCATCAAAAGAATCAAAATGGCCTCCGTCGTCTGCGACACAGAATGTGCCATCGCATCGCTAATGGCCTTCCACCGGGTGCCTCTCACCATGCCAATTCCACCAGCTACCATCGCTGCAAGGAGCATCGCTATTTGGTTCGCTCCGTATGAGCTGTCCTCGCCAAAGGCAACCACATCGGCAGCCAACAACCCGATTAATGCGGCAACAGGAATCAGCGACAATCCCAAAGAGGGGAGCGATTGAGCGGAGGACTTCGGGTCCATCATGCGTTGGCTTTGATATCCTCTTCCGATGCTTCTCCAGCAGGATTCAGCGCAGATTTTTCGACGCGTATTTTGGCACCATCTACTTGAATAAGAACAGTTCGCTCGTTCATGTCGGCGACTTTCCCATGGATGCCACCGATCGTGACGACTTTGTCGCCCTTTTTCAATTCTGCACGAAATGATTTGGCCTCCTTTTGTTTTTTGACCTGTGGCCGAATCATGAACAAGTACATGATAAGGAACATGCCACCAATGAGCAGGAAGAAACTCATGCCTCCTTCTCCTGTTGCTGGACTTTGGAATAAAATGTAGTGCATCATAGCATTAGATTTGAAATAAGTTAATTTTTTAAATCACTGTGGACCAATAACTTCAGCTGTTATGGTTAATGTAGTTGTTGAAGGAGTGGCATTCGTCACAACGAAGATTTCTTTGCGGTTTTCTCCCACGCGCCCGCGGCTGTCGAACCGAATTGCAATCGTCCCTGTCTCACCGGGATGAATCGGCGAACGGGGCCATTTTTCAGCGAGTGCACAGCCACACGATGTGCTCACATCTGATATGATGAGGGGTGCTTTCCCTTCGTTCGAGAAGGAAAAAGCACGCTCTACTTGCGTGCCTTCTGCAACAATGCCCAAAGCGGCTATCGTATCTGAGAAGGCTATTACGGGTACAAGAATTTTAGGTGTGCCTTCTGAGCGAGCCGTTGCAGGAATGTGAATGAGGTCGGTGGAGATTTGTTCTTCTCCTGGAAGTTGGCAGCCTCCTGATAGCAGCAGCGCCAATCCGATCAGACCAATCCTAAAGCTCCTCGTATGATTCATTCCTTTCGTTCGCTTCATTCGATGAGTCCTCGGCCGCTTTTTTTGATTTTGCCGTCCTCTTTCAACTTACCAAAGAGCTCGTCTAAGATACCGTTGATGAAGCCGTGGCTTTTCGGCGTGCTATAATACTTTGAAAGTTCGATGTACTCATTCAACGTCACTTTTAATGGAATTGACGGAAACGTTCGGGCTTCAGCCAAGGCCATTTTCATCAAAATTCGATCCATCAGCGCTATCCGTTCTAAATCCCAATTGGAGGCGGCTTCTGTGACGAGTGCTTCATTCTCATTGGCCTGAGCAAGTGTTTCGGAGAACAGGCCCTCGAAGAATTGACGGTCGTCATCATCATCTCTCCAGAGGGGGAGAAGCTCGACGTCTTCATCGGTTTCCTTGATGGTTTTGATGGTCTTGATGACCATGGACGCCGTCAAATCCAAATCGTCATTCCAGAAAATACTTTGTTCTTCCAAGACTTCCTGAAAGCTTTCCATGTTGATCATGTGCTTTCTAAACATGCGGATGAGACTTTCTCGGTCGTGGCGGAAGCCCCTTTCCTCGCTGGCCATGAACTCGATATACTCCTCATCTTCGATTAGCTCACGAAACATTTTGCGCAGCATCTCTTGGTGATCACCCCATCCAACACCCAGCTCTGAAGCTGCCTTGACCAAGTTTTTGCTGTTAGCTAAGGCGCGCAGAGGTCGATTCGTGACGAACTTGGTATTGGGATGCAAATCCTCAGGGGAAGGAAGTTGCTTTTTTCTACCTGCCTCAATGCGATCAATGGCAAAACTTTGCATGCTGCCAATCATCAGCAAGAGCAGGATATACAGTTCATGCATCTTTTTGATCGAGTGATCGAGTGCATTTTTGGTTTTCACAACATCTCGCTCTTCGTCCTGATAAAAGGCGTAGAGCATGTGCAAAATTTTGATCCGGAGGTGACGTCTGTTGAGCATGTAAAATCCTGTCCCGCGAAATTAGGCGCATCCGCCTTCCGTTGGACGGAACATTTTCAAATGATTTGGCGATTTATCTTCAATCTTTCCACGAGTACTCGGATGTGTCAGGTGTACATTTGTTGCATGAAGGTTTCACTTAGAGATCCAAGGTGGATCTTGTTACTAGCATCCCTAAGTTTCATGGCATGCCAGCGAGAAATCGAGGTAGACTTACCCCAAGTTGACCCCGTGAACGTGATTGAAGGAACAATTTTTGAAGGGGAGGCTCCTGTTGTTTTCATTGGCGAAGCGCAAGGCTACTTTGATCCGATTGACGCGAGTTCCTTGGGTCAATCATTCCTCTCTGGGGCGGTTGTCCAAATGACCGTTGATGAAATCACGTATCCACTTGATGAGTTTTGCACTGGAGATCTTCCTCCAGAATTGTTGGAAACTGCAGAAGATTTGTTAGGGCTTCCTGCCGAATTGCTTGCGCAGCTCGATTTATGCATTTATACCAGTTTCGACCCAGATGCAGTCGGAAGCGCTGGCCATAGGTATGACTTGGATGTGACGATTGGTGAGAAAACAATGACCGCATCTACTCAAGTATTGGAAGCTGTTCCGCTCGATTCAGTTTGGTTTCAAGTGACTGGAAACCTGGACTCTTTGGGTTCGATGAATGGAATATTCAGTGACCCTGAGCAGGTGGAAAATTCGTACCGCTGGTATGCTCGTCGAATTAACATTCGGCCCGAATGGGATCCGATGGCGGGGCAGGTCAAAGATCCTGGTTTTGTCGCTCCCTTGGGAAGTGCCTTCGATGATGAATTTTTCAACGGATTGAGTTTTGAATTCGCTACGTTTCGAGGGGCTGCGGCCGGCAGTACAGCCTGGGACGATGAGTTTGGGGCGAGCCCAGAGGCGGGCTATTTTAAGCGGGGAGACACCGTGGTGGTGCGTATGTGCAGCATCGACGAGGCTGTTTATCAATCGATTCGAAGCTATGAGAACCTCATTTTGAGTCAAGGGAGCCCATTTGCGCCTCCGGCGAGCATGATTTCTAATGTCGAAGGAGGATTTGGTCTCTGGGCGGGTTATGGCATTTATCAAGACACCGTAATTTGCCAATAATAAAAAGCGCTAGGATGGATAAGTCAATCAAGAAGACAGCGATGATTTGGGGAGCTATTTGCCTCTCCATGACGTGCTTTGGACAAGGCCGAGCACAAGAAGGAAAGGAGGATGCGGTCAGCTGGCCGCTCAGCTCGGTAACCGTTTATGAATCAGGTGCAAAAGTTGAGCGCTCAGGGGCTGTGCGTTTAAACGATCAAGGGATGAAAACGGTGCGAATAGGCGGCCTAGCCGAGCACGTGGACGAGGCGATGCTCCAATTGAATCTTGACGAAGGCTGGTCGCTGGTAAGCCATGTTTTTGCAGTGACCACCATCCCGGCGCAGAAGGTTGAGGCGGAAAAGGAACAAGGGCTTATCAAAGATGAAATCAGTCGAAACAGGCAGACTCATTCTTTGCGCGATGCCTTGAAGGTTGCTTACGAAGAGGAGTTGGCGATGATCCGAGCCAATCGCAGCGTAAGTGGAGGGGAGCTTTTATTGGTGGAAGACTTGAGGGAACATGCAGATTTTTGGCGTGAACGCGTGAAGGAGCTTCAGTATAAAATGTTGGAGCTGCGCATGGAAATGGAAACCTTGGATGAAAACCTTGCAGCCTTGGAGCAACGGCATGCGGACTGGCAGGCGAAGGCGAACGAAAGGGAAGGGCAATTGACGCTCCGTTTTGCAGGTCCGCCAAATGGTGTTTCCACTATTCGGATGAGTTATGTCGTTGCAAAAGCCCTTTGGAGAGCAGTTTACGATGCTGAAGTCGATGAAAATGGCGCCATCTCAATGCGACGTTTCGCTTTGGTTGAGCAAAACACGGGAAACGACTGGGTGGATGTGCCATTGACTTTTCTTGTTGGAAATCCCTTGGAGTCCATTGCTCCGCCTGTCCCAGTGCAAAAGCGGTTGACCCTCACCCGCAGTGGTTCAACAGACACCTATTCATGGGAGCAATCAGAGCAAATGGATGATTTTGAAGACGTGGAAGCAAAGGCGATGAATGCTCAGGCATTTGCAGGGCCTCTTGAGCGGTATTCGTTCATCCCAGCGAATTCAGTCGATATTCTTGGCAATGGCACCCGTGAACGCATTTACATCGAGGATATCCAATTGGAAGGTGATCTTTCGCATCTGCTATTACCTGCTTATGCAGATGAGTCGTATCAGTTGGTAAATTCAGGCGAATGGCCGGCTTCAAACTTGCTGCCCGGTCCTGTTCAGGTGCTGACAGACGGCGTATACAGAGGATCTTATTTCATGAGGTTGCCTGCGCCTGGAGATACCCTGCAAATTCCGTTAGGTCAAGATAGCCGCGTTCGAAGCACGCGCCAACGGCTATTGGATCAGTGTTCGAGCAGTGTATTGGGGGGGACGCGCAAAACGGCCCAAATGTTCGAGATTCGGCTCGAAAATCAACACAATCGATCCATTATATTGAGGGTAGAGGATGGCTTTCCCGTATCAAACTCGTCAGATATTCAAGTCGAGCCGCTGTCGCTGGGTGGCGGAGATTGGGATCGAAATACAGGATCGCTGACGTGGGATCTTACCTTGGCCGCAGGAGAAACTCGGACGCTTATGTTTGGTTTTGAAGTGACCTACCCTAAAAAAAGGGCATTGCAAGGGTTGTAAGAAGGTGCGTGTTAAGGGTGACTATACCGAAGCAATCGGACCCCGGTGTAATAATTCTGTAAAATCTCCCAAGCAGATGAGCCGGTTAGTGCCCGCTGCATGGCCCCCTCTTGGCAGAGGCCCACACCGTGTCCAAATCCTCTTCCATCTACTTGATAAACATCAGGGATCGATGGGTCGTATGTGATCTTGAAGGATGCCGATGGCCAATGAAATTTATGCCTTGCATTCAAGATGCCCTGAATTGAATCCACAGCATGGACCGACCAAAACTCGTCCCATTCTTGGCGTGGTACGGTTCGTTGCCAGCGCGCATGCGGAGCATTCGAGCACGTTGTATCCTCGATTGATTGGAGGTAGGGCATTTGACCATTCCAAACGTCATGTCCGTTGCGGGTTTGGCCTCCACAATTGGAGTGGAAAGCTGCAGTTGCGACTCGGCCTATACGGTCAATTAAAACGAGTGAGCGTGTTGTCTGGCACGCTAGATGAAGCGTGTCATTGACAGTGGATGTGCCTTTGAAGACCTGACAGTGAACTTGGTCGCACAAGTCGTACCCATCCATGCGATGGCGGTCGATAGACTGCACGGCGTAACTCCTGCTGATCACGGCATGTGCCTCATAAAACGGCATGGCATGCCCTTTTCCAACTTCTGCGGCCAGCACGCCAGGCAAGTAATTCTCCATCGCGCTTTCCATGATGAGTCGGGGGGTGCCCCGGACGTGAATGAAGTGGATTGCTCCCGGGTATTGCCGGTATCCCAAAGCTTCTGTTACTATCCGTAAGCGAGCATCATGGGTTTTGGGTCGCAAGATGACGTAGGGAGTATGTCCAGAAAATTCGCCAGAGTTTATCTGAAAACTCCCCGCTTGCGAAGTTATGGTTGGCATGCCGTCTAAGGGGCCTAAAACCTGACCATTGGGTAGCATCCATTCATGGGAGCCAAGGGCACTTTGGCAACGGAATGACGGGATATCATTCAAATCCAATAGGCCCACTCGTATGATGTCTTGGGCCCATATTTGAGCACTAAGCGAACCACTGGCGATGCTCAGGAAAAGCAGCAGGAAATTCATCCATTTGATCGCTCTCCCCATTTGTCGAATCTTATGATTGCAGAATAGATTGGGCCACGAGGTGAGACGGTCTGCCGTTTCCTTTTAGCTTGCTGTGCAATTCCAAAAACGCCTGTTTTTGGGCTTGACCTTGCGCGGTCAATCCTTGCTCCGTGTGTAAACTTTTCACGTGGTCTGCAAGAACAAACGAGGTGCATTCGTGCTGTATGGATTCAGGGACGGCCGTTCTTTCCAAGAGGATATTGGGAAGGCCAATCCACTTTGATTGCACCCACCAGCGTGCTAGGCGGTAGGTGAAGGCGCTCGTGCGGTAACAAATAACATGGGGCAGGCCCAAGAGAGCGGCTTCCAATGTTGCTGTTCCAGATGTGATTAATGCAATATGAGCGCGTTTCATGAGGTCCCGTGTTTCGTTGAACACCACGGGGATTTGGGCTTGAGTGGCTTCCGCATAGTCTGCACTGGTTCGTCCGGGAGCACCTGCAATTACGGGGAAGAACTGAGGCAGCTCCTGGGCGGCCTTTAACATCAAAGGAAGCATCCGCTCCAATTCTTGCTTTCTCGATCCGGGGAGAAGCAGAAGGACAGGCAGCTGAGAAGGATTCTCAGGGATGCTTGGAGAGTCTTGAGCGCCAGTGCCTTTCGAATCTCGCTGCTTTTCCAGCAATTCAATCAAAGGATGCCCAACCCAGTTCACCTTCATCCCTTCCTTGGCATACCATGCGGCTTCAAAAGGAAGAATCACATGCAGGTGGTCTACATCGCGTTCGATGGAATGGATGCGGTTTTTTTTCCATGCCCAAACAGAGGGAGAAATGTAATGATGCGTTCGAATGCCAGCTTTGTGAGCATGGCGCGCCAACCTTAAGTTGAAACCGGGATAATCAATGCCGACAAATACATCAGGTTTAAACGATTCCAGTTCATGGAGGCATTCTTTCCATCGTTTGCGTATAGTCCAAATGTTCTTGATGACCTCCCATGCTCCCATGAAGGCCAAGCTTCGATAGTGTCTTACAACCTGGGCACCAGCGGACTTCATTTCTTCGCCGCCCCAGCACCGGATCTCGACATCCGAATCGGCCTCTCGAAGCGCTCGCACGAGCGCACCCCCGTATGCATCACCTGAGGCTTCACCAGCCAAAATGAATATCTTCAGGGCTTTGCTAGATTTTGCGATTGAGCCAGCCATCGCACATTAAAAGGCTTGTGATTGATACCAGATAATCAGGGGTACCGTAACAAAAATGACGGCCAGCAGGCCTTTGGCAAATCGTTCCCAATCGCCACGAAGGGCCAACCAAAAAACGCCCACATTGAAAAGAACACTGATGGTGAGAATGCTATCCTTGTAGAGCGAACTCCCAAGGAACACGTCGGTGATGAAATAATCGAATGAAGTACCATTGGCCCAACTCCACCACACCGTCATGGCCCCAAAGCCCACTGCGGTGCCCAGAAGTCCAGCCAAGATTCCAGCACCTATGTTGTCAAAGGATTGTTTCAGAGATTCCATTGGTTGAGTGTGGAGATCGCGTGGTGAGCTGTCAGGTCGAATTGGGTTGGAACTACGCTGACGTAGCCATTGCGAAGCGCCCATTCATCGGTGTCTTGCCCTTGGTCTGGGTTGGTAAACTTTCCGGTCATCCAATAGTATGGAGTTCCTCCGGGTGAAGTTCGTTTATCGAAAGCGTCTTCCCAATAGCCAGCCGATTGGCGACAAATCTTCAGGCCTTTCAATTCCTCGGTTGGCAAGTCCGGGAAGTTGACGTTGAGGCAGGTTCCAAGGGGCAAGGATCGGTTCAACACTTCGAGAGAAAGTTGCTCAACGTAGGAAGCACAAGCAGCAAAATCAGCATCAGGGGCGTGATTGAGCAAGCTGAAGCCTATTGACGGGATCCCTTCTACAGCTCCTTCAACCGCAGCGGACATCGTACCGCTGTAAATTACATTAATGGATGCGTTGCTACCGTGGTTAATTCCACTGAGCAGTAGGTCTGGCTTTTGTCCAAGGATTTCATAGATGGCTAGTTTGACACAGTCGACGGGTGTGCCGGTTGTTTGCCAGGCCGCTTCTACTTCGGGAACTCCGAAGGTCACCTGTTCCATTTTGAGTATGCCATTGATGGTCACTGCGTGTCCCATTCCGCTTTGTGCTCGGTCCGGCGCAACTACCACGACGCGACCATGCGGTGCCATGGCTCTGGCAAGTGCCTGAATGCCTTTGGCCTGAATTCCATCGTCGTTGGTGATTAGGATGAGGGGCTTACGCTGTGCGTTGCTCATTTCGCCTCTGGAATTCGGCTGAGGACATCAAGAAAGAATCCCCAGTACTTCTGAACTGAACTGATTTGCACGCATTCGTCCGGGCTATGGGCTCCGCGAATATTCGGCCCAAAGCTCACCATGTCCATCTCCGGATAATGCGTGCCGAGAATACCGCATTCCAATCCTGCATGGCAGGCAAGAACGCGCGGTGACTCTTGGTACTTCTCTTCATAAAGAGCCTTCAGGGTCGAGACTATTGCGCTCGAAGGATTCGGGGTCCATCCGGGATATACACCGCTAAAGTCCGTTTCCAGTCCTGCCAAGGCGAATGCACATGCAATGCTATTGGCATGGTCGTCTTTCTCAGAATCAACAGAACTGCGGCAAAGGCATTGAATGGTGACATCGCCGTCTTGAAGCTCAACCCTAGCTAGGTTATTGGAGGTCTGAACCAAATTGGGGATGTCAGGGCTCATGCGATGAATCCCAACCGGACAAGTCTGAATAGCCATAAGGATGGCCAACTGGTCTTCCTCTGGCATGCAGCTGCTCGCTGTATTTGGCTGCGATGTACAAGCAATTTGAAGGCCTGGATCGGTCGTCTGATATTCTGCTTGAATTTGCTGAAATGCAGTGAGCATGGATTGCTTGAAGGTCGTCTCATCCTGAGGATCTAAAACGATGATCGCTTCTGATTCCCGCGGAATGGCGTTTCTCAATCCGCCACCATTGAGTGATACCAGTCGAAAATCAGCCTCGCCGAGGCATTCGAGGAGCAGGCGGTTCATCATTTTATTGACGTTCGCGATGCCCTTGTGAATATCCATCCCTGAATGTCCGCCTGACCCTCCATTTAAAACGATGCTCAGTTGCATCAAACCTTGCTTCACCTCTTCGTTTTCGTAGCTGCCTGACGAAGTCACGTCGACTCCTCCAGCACATCCGATTGAAAGCTCATCATCGTCTTCCGTATCCAGATTCAACAAAATTCCGCCTGTCAAGAAATTTCCTTGAAGCCCCAGCGCACCTGTCATTCCCGTTTCTTCATCAATTGTGAATAAAGCCTCGATGGCCGGGTGTGGAATGTCATCCGAATCGAGAACAGCGAGTATAGAAGCGACGCCAATCCCATTATCCGCTCCAAGCGTCGTCCCTTTTGCGCGAACCCAATCGCCATCGACAAACATCTGAATTCCTTGGGTCTCAAAGTCAAAATCTGTGTCGTTGTTTTTTTGACACACCATGTCCAAGTGGCTTTGCAATACGATGGTGGTGCGAGTCTCCATTCCCGGTGTTGCCGGCTTTCGGATGAGTACATTGCCCACTTCGTCCGTGCGTGTTTCGAATCCCCACTGTTCTCCTAGGCCAATTACCCAAGCCTTTACTCGGTCTTCCTTTTTGGAAGGGCGAGGTATTTCATTCAGTGCGCTGAAATAATGCCAGAGTGGGCGCGGTTGCAATTCGGGTATGGTCATCTTATTTTTTTTCAAAAGTAACTTGGAAATACTCGATTGCTTTAAGGAAACTCAGATTCTCTTTTGGGCATATTTTTTTGTACATTACCAATACCAAATTATTCCTGATGCGCTTTTTATCAACCTTCTTGACCGGATTGGTGCTGATTTTATCGATCAATACCGCCTATTCCCAATATACCTTAATCGTCGAAGAGTATTCAACAGATGTTGTTGAGGGGATAACTTCGTATCGCATGTATGCCGAACTCGTGAATTCTGATGATTTTATGAGCTCTGTGTTTGGCAACGCAAATTCGCCCTTGAATATTTCCTCATCTTCGTCATTCTACAATGATGAATTCGGGGCTTCAGTGGCTTCGGGTATCAACCCTGCGTTTATTGCTATTTTTCCTACGATCGGGGCTGACAGCTGGGTAACGATTGGTATTGAGAGTCAAAATGTGGGTGATGAGGTAGCGATAACAACGGTAGAAAGTTCCTCTCAACCTTGGATTGCCACCATGGCCTTTGGCAGCGATATTGACGGCGATGACATTGTGATCGATGATGTAACGGGAGGTGCTTGGTTTGTCCTCAATAATACAGCCAATGGTATACCCGATGAGAATAACCGAGTTCTGCTGGCCCAGCTTTCCACCGATGGTTCGCTGTCAGGCACGGTGAATTTGCAGATTTTTGAGCACGGCGTGGGAAGTGCAACGATTTACCAAACATTCAATTTTGACGGGGTAGGCACTTTTAGTGCAGGGGGCAGCGTGACGGAAGTTCC